>OLFZ01000687.1_pt1 | contig 34795 bp, 36 predicted proteins | sample 1604861 | NCBI WGS metagenome assembly OLFZ01 (sample SAMEA3888895, study PRJEB22519) | human gut metagenome | biome: human gut; feature: human-associated habitat; material: faeces | place: Denmark | collected 2011 | reverse complement strand
CAAAGGTAAAGAATTGAAAGATGCTGAACAAGGTTGCATCGCGGACACGCTTACAAAGATTTGATGCCCAAGCGAGAAAAACACGTTCAAGAACAATGAAAAAACACTATTATCGGCACTTCATACCGCTCCCATTTCCCCCATCACCTTCTCCACCTCTTCCAGCGGCACATTCAGCATACGCGAGACGTAGAGGGGAGAGATGACCTCCATGCTCCCCGATTGGCGCTCCATACCAATCAGATACTCGATGTTCTTTTTCAAATCACCGAGGCTGTTGGCGAAAGGCGCTGCAGTAGGCGAAGCCTGCTTCTTGCTCTCCACCTCCTTGGCCTTAAAGGCATCCAGCGTCTCGCTACCGTCCTCACCAAACCTTCCGTCCTTCGCCTCGAAGATGACAGAAGGTTCCAAGACCTCTACCGTGTGCCACGCCCCTTGCGGCACCACACAACCGTAGCTACCAGCGGTGGGGTCAAGCAGGATGCGATCCGTCTCGTTACCCTCATTGTCATAGACCACCTCCACCAGCTTCCCACACAAGAGGAAAACGTTCTCCGTGCTCTGCGGATGACGGTGAATAGGTACAACCGTCCCTGGCAACAGCGCATTGAGCATACGCTGCGAATGATCCCCCTCAGACGTACGCAAGTCATAATTCTGGCGCAAGCGAGGATTCACTTGAGCCTGATCAAAAAGCCCATCAATCAACTCTTTATTTATTTCCATAACCATATATAATCAAATAAAGGGCACACGCCTCCCCATTCCGTAAAGGAAGGCGGAAGCAGAATGCCCCAACAACTCTAATAGCAATATCGCGTTAATATCTACGCAGCACCACTTGGAAAGCCTCAGCATACTTGCAGCCCCACTGACTGCCACGCATGGCCGCCAAGCCCGTGATATACTCCACACTGCGAGGATGAGGGTACGGACGCATCACACCGCGATACATCGACAGCGCCTTGCATTTCGCCTCCACACCGTCCTGACCTACCTCCACGTAGCAGTTCGGACGAAACAGATTCATGGCGTCGTTGATTGCCCACTCCGAGCACGAAGGCACCTCCATATACCAAAACTCCTTCACAGGCTTCACCGTCGGCTGGCGCTGAAACAACCGTATTGCCTCCTGGCAAGCCATGGAAGTCTGCAAGTGATCATTGTTGGTATCAGCAGGATGATGCGTTATCACAATATCCGGCTCACTCTCCCGAATTGCACTTTCTATGAACTGCACCAGCTTCAAATGCGGCACAGTATTCATCTCGATATTCGGAAACGTCGCCTCATACTTCTTGCCCACGCCAACATAATTCGTTGCAGCATCCGTGTCACCTTCCAGCTCTGCATCCGAAGGACGGAAAGCACGCGCCTTCGCCTCTGTACACATGATTGCCACATCCACCTCGTCGCCTTCATGCGACCATTTCCACATCGATGCACCAGCCCCGAGAACCTCGTCGTCGGGGTGAGCCACTACTAACAAATATTTCATTATTATTTCTTTGTTTTTATCACATTAGTTCTTTACATCACACCGTCTTGGCATACCCCACCAACTTATCATGCATCCACTGCGGATACTTACCGCAAGCGGTGTAGAGGATGGCGATGACGGTCCAAACGATCAACTTGATGTCCCCAAAGAACGAAGCGTTCTTCACGTAATACACATCCAGCTTCAGGCGGATGGGCAACACCTTCTCGTTATACTCCTTCTCATCAGGAAACTGGTCACCATAGATATAGTCCCACAGGCTCGACTGCGACGTCAACCCGCAAGGCACGGTGGCAGCGATGGCATTCTCACCACCACGAGTTATATCCACCTGATCCACTGCAGCAGGACGAGGCCCAACTATTGACATCGTGCCGTTCAGAATATTCATCAACTGCGGCAACTCATCAATCTTCAATCGACGCATAATCTTGCCCCACCAGAAGATTCGATCTTGGTCCGGACGCAACGAAGCCTCATTCGCCCCTCTTGCCACACGCATGGAGCGAAACTTCCACATCTTAAACTTCTTATTATCCTTTCCCACCCTGTTGGCAAAGTAGAACAAAGGCCCAGGGTCACTTAGCTCCGTCAAGACTATCGACAGAATCCATATCGGCGAAGTGCCCACAATGCCAAGAAAGGCACAGACGAAATCAAAAACACGCTTTATTGCTTTATAAATCATGATTATAGCTATCTTTTAAGAATACCCTTTGATCTTTCTCCAGACAAAATGACATGGTTTCCATATCGGAGCCCACAACACCTCGCTTGGAGCAAAACCAAAGAACACAAAATTTCTTTTCACATTATGCAAATACACATCAAGTTTGCTTTTGCGGTTCACTTGTTGGTTGCGCTGGTCAAACTGCCCAAAGTTTCCCGCCAGTTCAATCTCTTCCAACAGACGCTTGCCTGTTTTTTCATTTGGTTGACACAAGCAATATTCCGGCTCCAGTCCAAACACCTGCTGCTCAACATACATCACAGCCTCAGCAAACCTCGCCAAACCCAGATATTTCAATTCCTCAATCACTTGCCGCCGTTGTGCCCCGTCCAGCCTCCGAAGGATAAAATAGTAGTCCAGCAACTGACGCAGCCCTATTCCCTCATACAGCACATGATGGAAGATGTGCATCAATGAATAGACAGCATTGAAGTCTGGCGTAGGATAGGCAAATCCAGCCGCCTCGTCATAATTGGCAAACTGCCTGTCCGCCCAATTCTTAAAAAAGAACTTATATCGGCGAAAAAGAAAAGGGCTATATGTAAAACTCGGTATAAAATGAATCTCAGTCAGCGCATCCGCAAAAACCTCCACGTCCGCATGGTGGACAACAGTTTCTCCTACCTTCCATTTTGCTTTCAGCACCTTATAAATCTCATCCCTGTTTCCTTCCACCCACAGGTCAATGTCCCCACACTGGCGTCGCAACGGATTTGGATAAAGCCGAGCCACGCCCTGTCCTTTCAGCACACAACTGCGCAGGCCCAACTCCCTAAAGATATCCGTTATCTCTTTACATCTTACATCCAGCAGTCTATTTCTAGACTCCAGCGCCATCCCCTGAGCAATCCATTGTATCAAGAACTTTGGTTTGGTTTCTCCCAACGCTACCACCTTCTCCACGCCCGTAAGCAAAACACCAACAAGCGACTGCCGCTGAGCCTCCTTATAAAGCAAAGCCCAATCCGCTTCCGTCAGTCGGCGAGAGAACCGATCACGTTTGCCCAAAGATATCAGTACGAGTTCTTGAAACGGCGTCATTACTTCATCGTCTTGTTGGCATCCGAAATCTCCAAACCTTCAAGCGACTCCTCAAAACTAACTATTTGGTAATCGAAGTCATACCTGCTCATCTCGGGCTCATAATAACTGTTTGCAAACATCTTTGGCAACTGGGGCAGGAAAAAAGAGCCGAGCCAAACAAATGGGTTAAACAAACTACTGATCCAAATCTTATGATGATATTTCTTGGCAAAATACCTCACAATCTCCACCGTATCAGCCAACTCTGCATTCTGCGGATAGAACGTGCCGCCCAATTCTCGGTCGATCACTTGCTTTACAAACTCCGCCAAATTGTCTATAAACAGCATGGAGCGCTTATTGTGCCATGCGGGGAATATAGGAGTTTTTGTAGCAAGCCATCCCAATCGCAAGAAGTTACCCTTTGAATTAGGTCCATATATCATACAAGGACGCAAGTTTGCCACTTTAAACGAATTGCAAGCCAATTGATTCAACCCAATCTCTGCCTGCAGCTTACTGTCACCATAAAAGTCGTTCGGATTAGGCTTCGTGTCACGCGTAGTCACATCACCCTTCAATGATTTACTTGCATGATACACTATACGCGATGACATAAACACAAATTGCTTTACTCCGCATTCCTTGGCATGCTTCGCTATCTTAATAGTCAAATCACGATTCACCTCATAATACAAAGGAGCCATGTCCGGCTTAGGATCCACATGAGCTATGCCAGCCACATGAAAAACAACGTCGTACTGTGAGAAATCTGCCTGCTTCCAAACATCATTCATTGTATCAACCGTGTCCACCTTGTAACTATCAGGTTCACGAATCAACCACCGCTCTATAGAAGTACCAACAAAACTATTGGCGCCTGTTATCAATATCTTTTTCATTATCCTTTTAATTTTGCTTTCCTAAAATTAGGGTCAAGATATTTAGCCACTCCCTGAAGGCTGCCAGCAATCATAGGCATAGGGTCACACAATGTGCCATCGTGATAACTAACATTCTTACCCCAAAACTTAAACCAGCTTGGTTTAAACGAAAATCTTTGTGGGCTCATCAAAAACCACATAACATCCAGTCCAAACCATCTCACCTGCTGAGCAGACTTATATTTCTTCATATCAAACACCTCAGCACCATTGCCAAGATATTCATCTACAAAAATCTTTGCAAAATTCACACCTGCCGCAAAGCTTGCCTGAAGACTTGAAGGTACACGAGGATTTATCTCAATAATTTTTAGCTCACGTGTTCGTTTGTCTTCCAGTATATCAAAATCCGCAAAACCATGCCAGTTCAATTTATCCAAACAACGTTCACATTGTTCTATCAAGAAAGGATGTTCCACTGTCTCACTATAACAGCTTGTACCTCCTTTCAGTGGGAAGAATCTGCGAATTTTAATAACTGTTGAAGCTGCTGTCTTTCCGTCATGTCTACGAAACAACATTACATTATAGTAATAGTCAGGTTGTTCTACATATTGTTGTAGCGCACAAGCTCCAAAGCTCTTAGCAATAGGTGGATATTTTTCTTCTAATTCCTCAAGACTTCCTACTTTTGCAATACCCTTCGCTCCTGCGGATAAATTAGGCTTTATCATAGCAGGGAATCCCACATATTCAGCTACAGCTTTTAGATTTTTCTTGAACTCCAAACCTTCTGCCTTCAACTTTATTGAAGGTAAAGCTCTTGTATGTGGATGCACAATGTCATACTTTTCACATACCTCCATAAGTTTCTGCTTGTCATTAGCCAATTCAAATGTAGTATATGTCTCCACAGCACATATTATTTTGTATTGCTGTTCCACCTTTTCTTTTTCATGACTTAAGAAATAAGCAGATTCATCACCCATTGGAATAATCAAATCATACTTGTGCTGTTTCAGGTGATTATAGAAATAAGTCTTGAAAGCCTCTGCCTCCAGATGTACATTAGGTGATTTGTACTTATGATGTAGATATTTAGTAGCATAACCACTACTAACCTTTTGCGCACAAAGGGCTGTTAACTCATGACCAAGTTTGTTCAACTCACGAGCCATACACACCACTTGCACACCTTCGCCGTCAAGCAATAGTATTTTATTCATATCAAATATTCTGTTTGATTTACTTACCCATTACCTTTTTAATAAAAATATCATATTGTTCAGCCTTGCGCTTCCATGAAAAGTCTTGTTTCACGCGCTCAAGATTAGCATCTCCCTGCCACTTTAGTTCATCGTAATGAGTATAGAGATTATTTAGAACTTTTGTAATGTCATCAGGTTTCTCTTTCTCTACCCATATTCCACTCTCGCCAAGAGCTTCTCTGTTGGCAGGAATATCTGATGCTATACATACTTTTCCATAGCTCATAGCCTCCAATAGAGATATAGGAAGTCCCTCAATGGTAGAAGGAAGACAATATGCCCAAGCATTGCGCAATACCACATCCTTGTCGTCACCGAAGATAGCACCAGTAAAGATAACATTCTTACATTCCTTTGCAATCTGATGAAGTTCCTCCTCAAATGTTGAACCTGGAGCAGCACATCCACAAACCACAAGTTGTTTGTCCTTATAGTCGCTGTTCATAAATCCCTTAACCAGACAATCCGGATTTTTATCTTGAACAAGTCTTCCCATGAATACGACATAGTTATTGGGCACAATACCGAAACGCTCAAGCACATTGCTTTTCTTTGCTTCTCCAGGCAGATTCACAGCTCCTGTGATAACCGTGCTACCTTTTCCGAAAGTATCTGTTAGATATCTTTGCTGTTCTGTAGAGCAAACAGTAATATTCTTATGCATACGACAGTATATATCAAAATACACCTTGGCAACCCAGCGCCAGAAAGGAGAGTATTTTGTACGCATAAATTCAAGACCATGCAGTTGCAACACAACCTTCTTACCAAACAGGCGTGCCCACATGGACGAAAAGAAAGCAGGACCACCACAATTGTAGTGAATCAGTTCAACCCCCTTTTGCTTAAATATCGCATTAAAGGTAGATTTCACGCCAAGTCCCATTTTATTGTAAATCGCACTTTTTGTAGATTTCTGATGAATGACTTTGAAGCCGTTCACCATTTCTTCTCCGTTATGGTCACTCTCCTGATAGACAATGATTTCATGCCCCATGCCTACAAGTTCAGTAGCCAAATTGTACATAAAGGTAGCTATACCGTCGGGATGATGAAATGTTCGGCCACCAATAAAAGCAATCTTCATATTTTTGTTTTTAGTATTTCGTAGTAATTATCCCTGAATTTTTCAGGTGAGAAGTTATATAGATTCTCATGTCCCTTCTGTCCCATAAGCACACGAGTTTGATATGATGAAAGAAGTATAGAAAGACCTTCAACCAACCCACCAACATTACCAATAGGAGTAAGATAACCGCTCTTGTTTTCTTCTACCAGCACATAATTATCACCCACATTAGTTGCCACTACAGGTATAAACCAGTTCATCGCTTCCATAATGCTGTTGCTTGTACCTTCAAAGAGACTTGTCGAGAGGTAGATATCAGCAGACTTTAGTATTTCCTGCACATTATTTGGAGCTATAAGAATTTGGGTATAGTCAGTCAGTCCATATTCCTTAACCCATGTTCTAATCTGAGCTTCCAAATGTCCATGACCGATAATTGTAAATACAAAGTCTTGCCTTGTCTTTCTCAGTTCTGCGATTGTCTTAATGGCTGTCAGATAATCCTTTTGAGGTTCAAAGCGTCCTACTGTTATAATAGTTTTTATCTGTTTGTCTTCATGCACTATAGTATCACTTATGTCAGGGAAGCAGTTGTGTATTACAATGGTTTTCTTTTTACAGAAACCATGTTTCTCAAAGTAATCAGCCCCCGACTGACAATTATATATAGTATAATCTGCGAAGAAATTATGTGCAAACCACTCCATAATTGTTTTTACTGGAGCCAAACGTGAATTGCGAATTCCATTGAAAACGGTGTTCACACCTGCAAGTTTCTCCACTATAGCTCCTGTTACGTCACATGCAGTCAAGTAGTTGAACGCCACTTCTATATGCAGTTGTTTCAACAATCGGTAGTATTCCCTCCACTTGCCAATCCGTTTTCCTGAGAGATAATGAATATGTACATGAGCATCCTCCAGAAACTTCTTTACTGTCATTGATAGATTTTTTTTTCCCCACAATGATATAAAGTGTACGTCATGTTCCTGACTGAGGGTTGCAGCCAAAAGAGCAGCCTGTTTCTCTGCTCCTCCTGGTTTAATTGTTGGTATAAGAATCGCTATTTTCATCTTGCTCTATCTTTTATATATCGGGCTGGATTACCTGCCCAAACCTGATATGGTGGAATGTTTTTGGTTACCACACTTCCAGCTCCAACAATAGCACCTTCGCCAATAGTTACAGAACTACAAATGCACACATTGACACCTATAAAAACATCATTTTCAATATGTACCTCGCCTTTGCGGAAATGTACTCCTGACTGGGCTGGGTCAAGATAGTGTGTTAATATTCTTGTACCTGCAGTTATACGCACTCCTTTGCCTATGTAGATTTTATCAGGATAGACAGTATCAATCCCAACGCCACCATATATCATAGAACGCCCTTTGATATTTACCCCCCCCAATTTTAAAATTGTTGCTCTATGCTGAGGCAACATAGGCAAACTTGATAATCCTATCCACAATTTCCTCCACATCCGTTTGGGAGGATATACTTCAAGGAAATACTTTATCGTCATAATGTTTTAATACTATATCATGTGATTCTTAAACTTATATTTTTCACCGTTTTTACGAATACCCTCTAACCACCTAAATCTTGGAACAAATACCAACTTCAAACAGAGTCAATAGATGAGTCTATTACAGGAATAAACTCATCTATCCTATTTTTTACCTGTTTTGATATTCCACAATTCGATGATCCAGAATTTCTCCTTTTTCAAAATTATGAGCTTTTGATAAAACCTGACACGAATTGGCTTTATCTTCTATGATAAAGTCAATATACTTACAAAACTCATCGCTCAAAGTCTCACTAGTTGTTTTCCAAAAAAGAGTTGGCGTATGATCGACCACATAATGCATCACTCCATCAACGATATAGGTTGGCTCGTCAATTGTCGTAGGAACACTTGTCTCAATACCCCCATTTCTGTCACAGGAAACATCAATAATCAAAGAACCACTCTTCATCCGTTTAAGATCTTCTCGATATACAATATGGTCCCTCCGCGAAGTATCCCAAAGGATAGCATTTACGATCACATCATACTCACCCAATTCCTTTTTAAACAACTCCTCTGTCTTCCTGTCATACTGAATTACTTCTGCTCCCATATAATTCAACATTTTTATTGCGCCCCGCGCAATATTACCTCTACCCAAAACCGCAGCTTTAGTGCGGAAAGGAGAAGTTCCATGACACATATAAGCATGGAGTACTGCTGCTTCACCAGCAATTTCATTGTTGCGCCAGAAAGAATGTCGACCACAATCATACATATCTTCCCAGGCATAAGATGTGAGCTGATGCTTGATTATTTTATCGGTAATATCGCGATTCTGAACAGCATGCACCCAGCCGAATATTGTTTGGTTTTCCAATAATCCAAGATACTCTGCATCTCCAATTTTAGGATCACAAACCACATCACATTTTAGCACTTCTTCTCGAGTAGCAACCTTACACCCTTTCGAAGTGTAATCTTCATCTTTAAAGCCCAACACTTCTCCATACCCCTTTTCTATGGTAATAAACTCTGGGTGCTTAATACGAACAATATGTCCAGGCACTAAAGCACGACGCTTCTCATTCTCTTTACGTGATACAACTAATCCAATTGTCTTCATTTTAATGGATTTTTTTGACCCTGCTGCAGAATTATATAGTGCAAATTATATTCTGCTTACAGGTTAATATTTATAACAATTAAGATATCGCTAAACGGTACGCGCACTAACTTTGTTAATTAACTTAACAAACATACCGATTCATTCTTTCTAATGGTCTAATGTAGAGACAACTGCCACGGATAGGCCTCCAGCTCTAACAGTCCCTCTCAATATAAATCAAGGCAATACAACATGAAAACTTTATGTATAGAAATCGACTCCATATCCATCATTCACAAAAGCATTGCCCTTGTCTCATTATTTATTAGGCAAGACTATTTTTTCTCCAAACAACAATTCTGTTTCTTGCAGGATATTCGGATCAAAACCACTTGCAGGGAAGAATGTTGTTTCCCCGAAATACGGACGCCCATTAATGTAGTAGAGATCTACACGTAAGAAAGGAATTCCCTCTGATAGTTTTCCTGCAATTTCAAACATCTCATCCATACAATCAGGCTTAGGAAGTTTGAAATTCGGACTTGTTTCCTTACCACGCTTATTGAGTGGGAGTAAATTCCAAGCTTGATCAAAGAAATAAAACTTAGTCTCACCTGTCTGACGTTCGCAACAAACCATCACATTATCGGCCTCACCATTAAAACATGTAAATTTATAGTCTGCCAACCCACCCTTGTTGAACTCACTATCATCCTCCATGTAAGCTTCTGCAAAAATTTTGGGCTTAACATCCTTATAAGGCCATTCTCTATACATTTTATAAATACTTCCTTTAAGCGAGAGCCTCAACTTCTTTTTCGCCCGCTCTTTGTTTAGCAATGATTTATTTTTACAAACAATCACACCCATATTACCACCACCATTATTGGTTTTAAGCACAAACTGGTTCGGTAATTTCTCAAAATCAATCTCATCAAAATCATCCCACACCCCCAAGGTTGGTATAATGTATTTTTCACCTATAATCCTTGCCGCATAATCTTTGGCGGTAATCTTATCAACCATTTCCGTATAACGTTTCTGGCGATTATATACCTTTAGCCATTGCAATTTTTCCTGATATAATTTAGGCTGTTTCCAGTTAATCCACTTTCCCATCAAAATTCTGTACCTAAGTGACAAATACAACTTATCTGGAAGAAATCCCAAAAAATATTTCACCAAGCAATCGCAAAACTGTGCTCTATTAAACAGCAGATAATTTAAACTTTTCAAAATCAACTTCATAGTTAATAATCTTACCCGTTGGCAAAATAAGATAGCGCGCTACCGAAGTGCCAGTTGGGTTATTGTTAAAAATCATACATTTCAAAACGGAAAGGGCGCAATCTTTGTCTATGACTTAACAAACTAACCATTCATTATTATGGCATCGTTGTATATAGCCACAAACCAGGGCGTTAGTTGGCTATCCCTCAACGCCTATATATTATTCAAACCGTTTTAACTCTTGCATTGTCAAATCATAATGAGACTCACACGAAATACGGTTTTTAATAGTTAGCATGCGCTTTGACGAGAGAAACGACGGAAGCAAACCTCTTATAAAAGCAGCCAAAAGTAAGCGATTTGTCCATGGGGTGAATGACGACAAGATAAACTTTCTCATTCTTGTAGAATAGGAATCCAGAGAATTATTCAGTTTTTGAGGCGAAGCAATGATTCTATTCAACTTGTTTATTTTATCGTTAAAGGACTTTTTTTGTTCCTCATTCATAGGACAAACATTTGGTTTTTCGTTACATTGCGTATATGGATGTAAATCAAACGATATTTCCTCATCGAAATTTATTTGAACCATATACCCTTCATTCCAAATGCAATGTCTGCTGCCAGGATTGTCAAAAAGAAAATTTCCAAGACCATAAACAATAGGTTTACTATTATACACTTCATAACCGCTGTAACAATGCTGATGATGATTAACAACGGCGTCAGCTCCAGCATCGATGAAGAAATGATAGTTTTCTACCATTCTAGGTGTTGGCAACTGATACTGTTCAATACCGCCATGTACGATAACTAAAACAAAATCCGCATTTCTGCGCGCTTCTTTAATTTTATAAAACTGTCGAATGGGACGAAGAGGATTTGCGCCAGGAGTATGGTCTGTGGCTATACTAAACTCATTTTCACAACAGTTTATAATAGCCAATTTCTCCCCTTCTGATTCCATATAAAGTATGTTTCCGGCATCATTAAGATCAGCTCCTACGCCAACAGCAAACACACCTTTTTGTTCAAGTAGGTTCTTTGTTTCTATACAACATGAGTCTCCTTGGTCAAGAATATGATTGTTTGCAAGTGTACACACATTAAATCCTGCATATTTTATAGCATCTACTGCATGTACAGTTCCTTTTAGCGTTGGCCCGATCTTTTTTATTGGTTTACCTTTCTCAATAACGATGGGGAATTCAAAGTTTACAATCTTTACATCACTTTCATTCACAATAGGTTTTATAGCATCAAACATGCTACCAAACTCTTGATTCTCTATTTTTTCTATTGTACGGAATCGTTGACAGAAATCACCCGCAATCAGTACTTTCATATTATCGAATGGCTTTAATTATTTTTTTTGTTTCGTTCAGGTAATTGAATTCTCTCATTGCAACCTGTGCTCCTGCTTTACCAATTTCAGCAGACTCCACAGGGTGCTCTAATGCCCAAATAAGCTTAGATGAGAAATCTTGAGGGTTACGCTCTTCCGCAAGAAGAGCTGACTCGCCATCTTTTAAGAAGCAAGGAATGTCTCCGACTTTAGTCACAACTACAGGATTCTCTGTCAAAAGATATTCTCCAAGCTTTGTTGGGAATCCGCACTGAGCTTGCAAAGAGTCTGGACGGTCGAGTGCAAGTACTGTCGCATTTTTCAGCATTTGCGGCATGTCTGCAGCAGAGATAATACCAGTAAAAACAACTGAATCTTTCAAACCAAGAATTTCTATCAACTTTAGATTACCCGAAACGTCTTTCGGATCAGGAGTTTTTCCTATAATATAAAGCTTTACTTCAGGATGAACCTTATGCACAATAGCAAAAGACTTTATCAACTCATCGACACCATCCTTATTGTTAGAAGCCGTACCACAATATGCAATATATTTTTCGGAAGGTTCTTTCCTGAGATTAATAAACCTATTGCTATCAACAGTCATGTTTACTATCTCTATTTTTTCTTTGGACAATCCAAGAGAAGAAAAATACTCTTTGAGAGCAGTTGAGATAACAAACATACCATCTAAATTCTTAACTCGATCCTTGTACTCCTTTACATTAAAGCCTTTAGTTGTGTAAATATCAGGATGTTCAGTCCTCTCATGATATAGTTTTATGCCCTTTTTCTTTATCAAATTAAAGAACACTCGACCCACAGTTAAGAGAATGACCTTATCACCTGCATTAAGCCCCTTGGCAAACTTCCACCCCCAATAAAAACCAGCTAGTTTTTTAAGAACTCTATTCTTGGTTTTTAACCTATCCCACATATAGTTGAAGCGGATATTGGGTAAAACCTCGGTAGCCTTACTAAAAATAGAATCTGATTCCAAGAAGACAACCTCGACTTTGAGACCTAATTCTGAAAACCCTTTCAAAAAACTTAGTAGTCTATTTGTCGGAGCCGTATTAGGATTGTAAGAATTGCACACTATATATATCTTATTCATACGTATAATAGTTACAAAAATGTTATTAACGATAACCAAAACTGTCTGACCAATTCTATTATCAAGACCGTCTTAGATCCTCAACAAGTTTTTTGGCTACCACATCAAAACTGAGCGTTTTAAGAAACTGATCAATTGAAGATTGAAAATACTCTACCCCTATATCTTTTGCTTTTTTCATTGTAGCTGCATAAGATTCAACACTTCCCGCTTCATACATAAGACCGATATTATACTTCTCAATATAATATTTATATGGGTTATAGTTTGGGCAGATAATCGGACGATGATTAATGAGAGCCTCTGTCATCGTACCATTCGTTATACATGAAGGACCTTGCTCGTCGGCAAACACCACGAAGTGGGACTCGGAAAAGTGTTTATTAAAATCGCCATACTCTAAAAACGCATTTTGCCTAATAATACGTTTATTGTCAGATATAGCAGATTGGATTTCCTTTTCATATTCATCTTGCGCACGACCTATAAGTTTAAGGGTCGCACCATCCATATTTGCCAATCGGAACGCTTTTATCGTGAAAGGAACATGCTTGGATTGACGTAATTGCCCTATTACGAGAAATGAAAGAGTTTTATCCAATGCTTGAAGACATGCCTCAGAATTCTTTTCAACAACTCGTTCTTCGCGAATAATCATTCTGTTGCGTGGAACACCCAATCGTTCATGCTCATCCATGATTATTTGGTTACTAACGAACAAGCGTTGACAAGGGTTATTAATAAACCTTCTACGCTCTTCAAGAACATGTAATCCAAAAAGTGGCGAAGGGAACATTTTCCGAATTGAAAATCGAAATCTCTCACTTCTCAAGCCCCACCAATAACAAGGTTTTTGTATATCGAAAAGAACAGTCGACATACCGTTGTGGTATGACCCACAATAGAAGTTGCTAGCCTTGTCTATAATAAAGGACTTAACCTCCTGCATATAACTATGCTGCTGTCTCCGAAACAAAGAGGATTTGATGATTGTCTCAAAAACAGAATGCTTTCTTAGCATCCAGGAATCATCCGGAACGGAAGCCTTAGAAGCCCAATGTAGCACAGGTATACCTTCTATATCACTATCTTTGTCCTCATGATAGATATCAAAAATAGCGACCTTAAAGCCTTGGCTTTTAAGCATTTTGGCTATGATTAAAACATCAAGCTTATGATGTTGCGCCAAATGATAGCTCTCGAAAAGAAGAAAATCAAGCATACAAATTTACAACAATCCAGAAATATCTGCCAATAATTGAAAAACATCTTCAATCTTATAAACACAACAACGGTATTTAAGCCATGTGTAGCGACCACTCTGCGTAGTATTTACTACACATATTTATTGGACACATAATCCCATTTTAACATATACTTATTCCGCCAAAACATCCTTGGAAACTTAAAAAAAACGACACACATAATCTTTTGTCTAACTACATCAATTACATTTTTTTTAAAACAAAATGTATCTAGTTCTTTTTGATATGCTTCATAATTTGCCGACAGTTGCTTCCCATGTCTTCGAAAGCCACTAAGTATAGCTCTCACTACATAATGTTCTGCAAAAGAGGAAAAGCAGAACCACATATAATAGTCCCCAGCCAATCTAAAGGATTTAAACCTTTCCCAATCAATTGAGTTATGTAACTCGCTCCTCCAAAATGTTACTTCCTGCTGTATTGGAAAATACCGTTTTTTAATCTGTTTTGAAGACTGAGGGATCTGCATAAAAGCATTAACAATTGTAGAATGAGTGTTATATAGAGTTTGCATTCCACTCAACCACTTGATTTCAGGTCTTTCAGTCATAATATTCACAACAGTCTGAATGGCAGTTGGCTGATAGAAATCATCTGAATTTATATAAGCGCAAATCTCGCCAGTAGCATGACTAAAACCTTTTGCAATACCATCGTACATACCATTGTCTTTTTCGCTTATCCAATAAGCCAAGCGATCTTCGTATTTTTTTATAATGTCTACCGATTTATCCGTTGACCCCCCATCAATGATAATATATTCTATATTATCATAAGATTGATTTAGTACGCTTAAAATAGTCTCTTCAAGATACTCTTCCCCATTAAAAACCGAGGTAATTATACTAACTTTTGGATGTTTCATTTTTAATTTGATATTTATAAGTCAATATTATGTATATCATAGAATAAAGAACAAATCCATACAATAGACTTTGATGGAATGGTCTATGAAAGAATCCACATAGTATCACAATCATACATTTAAAAAGCGCCCTATTATGCCATAACCCATGGAACAAAAGCCAGATAAAAGGAAATAGCACGAATGGTGTACCTATAATGCCATATAATACTAATGGTTCGTAGATATTGTCCGTATATAAAGCTAAATCTGTCGTTTTATCCGTTCCACGCCAAGGATGCCGCTGAAATTCCTCCAAAGCATTTTCCGTAAGTGTAGAGCGACTGGAAATAGCGATTGTCTTTTCTTTAGTTGAAGACTCAAACGATTCGACAATTCGACCAATTGAATTATCATATATATAATTATAATCTCCTCCTTTTGTCATATCTGCAACAAAAACAATAGAGACCAAAGACAAAATCATTAGGAACTTGTTTAAAGATTTTTGTTGTGTAAAATAAAATAGCGCTACATAGATTAATAGCTGAACGTAATAGCCCATTGAGAATGTAAACAACAGGCAAACCATTAAGATATATTCAAGCTTCTTATTATGTATAAATAATTTATTAAAAATAAGAGCAAACATTCCCCAATATCCCATTGCTCCTCGCTCATCAAAAAAGCCAGCATAACAAAACGCATTAGAGGCATCAGACAAATCAATCTTATTGAAGGTAAATAGGTAATTATTTATATTGCGTCCATCAGCTCTATCCGGTAGACTAAATAATGGAGAGTAATGGAAAAAAGTAACCAACACCCAAGTAAAAACACCCAAGATAGCCATCCACATAATCCATTTATTATATTTTTTGTAAAATTCAAGGATTCCAATGGTAGAGTCTATCCACACTATAAGTAGAACAGGAAGCGCCATCACCATAAATGAGGCTAAGTAAGAATTAATGTTTAAGTCATGATGGCTATTATAAAGTGCAAAACCTATAAATTGAACCATAAAGATTCCCAGCATTTTAAGCGGGAGAACTTTTTTCCTATTTGAAAAGACAACTAGAATAAATACCAAAGCAAAAAAAAGAGCCTGGCTATTTAAAAAATTATCTGGCAGAAACCAATAGAAATATATTGAATAAAACTCATAAGGGTAGTAGCAAAGCAATATAAACAAAGCAAACAAAAAAACTGACCACCCCCTTGATTTGCGTTTAACTTCTATCATGATTTTTTATTTTAATATTTTGAAGTTCAACATGAACCTGCATTATTTTGTCATAAGAATTATTATCTACAATTTGCTTTCTAGCATTCATAGAATAAACCGAGTATTTATGATCATCAGAAAACAAATCCTCTAAACACTGCAGCAAATATTTAGCTTTTTTTTCTTTAGCCAACAAACCGCTTTTACCATTTTTGATTAAATCTGGAATTCCTCCGGTATTAAAGCCCACACAGGGTTTTCCGCAAGCCATGGACTCCAACACAACATTGGGATAGTTTTCGGCAACGGAAGGAATTATGAAAGTATCACAGGCATTATACGCAAGCGTTAGCGACAAATTATCATTAAGATAACCAGTCTCGACTATTCGCAAATCCAAATCTTTAACAAAATCCGAAGGTGCGTGACCTATTATAAGTCCCTCATATTTTTGGGGGTCCAACATCTTTAAACAATCATGCGCAAAGCGAGTTCCCTTATAGACACTTCCCATAGACGCAGCTCCAAATAAAACTGTTTTTTTAGAATGGTCTAATCCAAATAGTTTCTTTGCATCTACTCCAATTGGTTTAAAAACGCTCACATTTAAAACATTAGGAACAACAAAAACATCATGACCCTTGCACAGAGAGCTGTTTTTGGCACAATTTGCCAACCAATTACTAGGAGCTATGAATGACAAATTGTCGTATTTATTCCATCTTCTGATTTTCTTTCTTAATAAAGATGAAGAAATAGATTTACAGACATCGTTCTTTATCAACGGGCAATCACGACAGTCGCTCATAAAACCCTCACAACCCAACGCATGGTGACATCCTCCTGTTATTGGAAACATATCATGCATATACCAAAAGACAGGTTTGCCTAGTTTAAGCAAATCTTCAACTCCATTAAGGGACAACGCATTGCCATTTACCCAGTGCAAGAAGATTACATCTGCATCTTGAACATTACGGTCTTTGCTAAAATCAAACCCATGCTTCATTAAACTGAAAGTGCCTATAGGATCTATTTTTGCTTGCAATTTAGCTGCCTGGATATCCCACAAGTCGATCAAGACTTTTTTTATTCCTTGATGTACCTTTTTTACAAAAGGTAACCGTGAGGATTTAGCTATCACTAACATTGTAACCTCATGCCCAGCCTGTATCATTGCTTCGCAATGTCTGGCACAAGCTATAGCAGCACCGCCACCAGAATCAAACGCATTTATATGAACTATTTTCATTATATTCTTTTACCTCAAACAAAATCTAAACACCCCTTTGAGGACATGCCCTGGAGCTATCAATTGAAACCCATCGTACCCATAAGAACTTCGACCATGAGCACCTGACCGCATTGGAAATACCATTTGGAAAATTGTGGACAAGCAGGCCGTATATTTGAAACTCATCAATTCATTCTTTTCCAAAATAATTGCAAACACTGAATTGGAGCAATAACAATTCCATTGAAATTTGCAACTATACTTGCTATTAAAACAGAGTAAAAACCGACTCCATAACCTTTTAGTAGGAAAAACACTAACAAAAATACAAATGGAGAAATTATTGATGTTATTGTTTGTGTTTTTAAGACTCCACATCCGTTCAAAACAATTACAAAAACACTTGCAAAGATTTGCACAAAATAGTACACAAGCAACCAAAATGACAACCCCTTTGAAACCATAACAGTATCATGCAACCACAACTTAAAGAAAAGTGGAGAAACAAAGAACATTAGGATTCCTAAAGAAAGGAATACTAATGTCAGTTTTAAATATTTTTTCAACGCATTTCTTATCCAAATAAAATCCTCACGTACAAATGCATCAGTTGTTGCCACCCATAATGGAGTTATTATTATATTCCACACCATAAAAAGCATACTAAAATACTTTTGGGCAACATTGTATTCTGTAACATCTGACGGACCATAATACCTCATTATAAGAAAGTTTGTAAGCTGGAACTGAATTAAGACCGCAATCTGTATTATAAAAAATTTTATGCCCAAATTCATTAAAGTAGGGACTAATGAAAAATTGATATATTTTATATTTGGAGCTATTTTTTTATACCTCCTAGAAAACAGCACAACATTGAACAAGAAAAGGATCAACAGAGGTGCGAATGTAGAGGCTAAACATAAATAAACAAGATTTCCTTTAGTTGTTAGTGTCAACAAGTATATTATTATGATTGAGAATAGTTGCGTACACAATATGCGAAAAGAGGAGTCAGCTGGCTTTTGATCGGCCAACAATATTACATTTAATGTGGACAGTATAAATTGTATACAAAAGTATGATATCGTAATACAAACTGTTAATCTTAGTCCGCGCACGCTTCCGCTTGAAATATTTAAAATGGAGTCTAAGTCTATAAACTGGACTACAAATAAAAGTACAACCATAATAGGTATAAAAATCAATATAAGTACAGCATAAGTCGTACTAACCAATCTTTTACCTAATTCAAAATCATTTTTTGCAAATGCAGCAGCAAGATTATTCTTCAAGCCATTATTTATCCCAATATCAAAGTAAGACATCCATGAAATCATAGAACTAATTGTTAACCACAGCCCGTAGGTCTCATTATTAACATATCCCAATGTGAGAGGTACAGTAAACATGCCAAGAAAGATACTACACCCTTTTATCAAAAGCATATATAACACATTTCTCTTCATGGCAATAGTTCGAGCATTTCCATTAGCGAAAAATGTCTTTGAATATTCCAATATTTTCATTGCTCAATGTAAAATTTAAATACAAAAAATCTAAAAGATAGGGAATTAAACTATCGATCATTAAAAGAGTACTATGGATTACGCATCATTCAAACCTTTTTCCTACTAGTAGCGCTACCACCCAAAATGTTCAAACTTACTATTCTTTCACTTAGAACAAACGCCTTTTTTTAATTTGCTTTTACTAAATCCAAACAAATTGCTATCGGAAACAGGTCATCGTAGTCCATCTAGCAGATTTCACGGCTTTAAGAAACCCTTGAAGAACTACAGCTTTCCTGTATTGGAGTTAATCGTATTCGCTCTAGTCTTTTCTCCAAAGCCCAATGTTCAAAAACAAAATCGTCAATGCGTTTTGCGTCTTCTGCGGAATACCAACTAACTTCCCATTTAGCCTCGGAAGAAGTATGCTTAAAGAGCCAATCCAGATAGTCTATATCAACAGGTGAAAATGAAAGACCATATATATGAACTATCTTGACTTCCATGAGGCGTTCGAAGAACTCCGAGTTTTTGAATATATACACGTAAGGGTTTTTATGGTATCTCCCCAAAACGTCACATACCTTTCCTTCATCAAACGTACGACCATCTCCTACCGCAATAGTATTGTGTCCGAAAATTAGGCCTTCAGAGTTTTGTGTACAACCATGAATATGTAAAATTCGTTCTTTAGGAATTTCATACAACATTTCTAATGTCCTAGTATAATTGAAGTTCAGAAAAATAGAGTTGTCTTTCTCCAACTGTAAATATTTGGGGTTGCATATTGAAGTCATGGATTTTACCCATTGTTTCATACAATAATGAACCACATCAAACAGCCCCGAGAGCCTATCAGCACAAGGCGACATTTCTATTAACGATGGCGAAAAACGATCTTCCTTATCCCGTTTTTCTTCAATTTCCTTCAATATAGTTTCCATTGACTTAGCTGGAGGAGTATTATTTTTAATGTATTTGGGAATGTCCAACTTTCCCAAAGATACTTCAAAATCGTTCCACCATTCAATATCGGGCAAACCGTAGGCTGACTCTAATGCCTCATAGATAAAAGCATAATTAAACTTCAGCCATTTTCTAAAATCGCTATATCGAGTATTTAGACCTGAGAAGATATCAAATCCATTACCGATTACATACAAATGTTCTACCATTACTGACTAAGGTTCTTTTTCGCCTCACAGTGACCGATCATAAAGTCCGCTAGTTTTGGCTTGCTCTTGTTGAATGCTTTCTTACCTTGTACCATAATCTGAATAATTTAAATTCATGACACATAGTTCGAAACCTTTTTACTAAATGCACTATACGACTTTCACCGACCACTTACAATACATTCTTCTATCCTGGGTTTCCAAATGTTGTTCGAAAGTTCGAGATCTCCATCATACAAGCATTGCAATATAAAAGGACATCCGGCAAGGCATAGACCGATGCCTTACAAAGCTTTGATGCCCCCTTAATGGACTTACCCTTGTATATCGCCTTCATTAAAACTACCAGGATACATTTCGTGGTACAAACTGGTTATATAATGGATTTCATCCTTTGTATATGCAAATGGCAAATGATCGACAAACGTACATCCAGTATTCTCCATCCGCTGTCGAGCATTTTCAAAAGTATCTGCAAACTCCTTGTTTAATTCATAAGCCTTTTTTAATCCGTTCAAACTATATATCTTATACTTCTTCATTACACGAACTTTTTCCGCCATAGGATCGAATGGGGATGGTTTACAAGGAGTATAAATAGCACTTTGTCCTCTGTACAAAGGATTCATTGGCATTGGGCAAGCAACAAGCTGATTTTCTGCCAACTGCATAACCTCAAAACAAGGATTAGTATGATATAATCCTCCCCAACCTTTGGTTTTGAGGTAATCAAAAACAGCAAAAACAGATGAGAAAGTCTCTTCTATCATTACGGAATATGCTATAGTATCCATCGTTTAACGCCTATTGACGCACATTAAAACTTACGCCACACCATCTTATTGACGATTCCAACGTATGACTGCACAATCTTCACAACCTTGGTTGAGACATTTTCGTCAACATAATCAGGCACTGGAATGCCATGCTGACCGTCACGGCAGAGCTCGACGGCGGTGTCAACGGCTTGGAGCAATGACCTCTCGTCGATACCAGCAATGATGAAGTCACCCTTGTCGATGGCCTCGGGACGCTCTGTAGAGGTGCGGATGCAGATAGCGGGGAAGGGGTGGCCAATGCTGGTGAAGAAGGAGGATTCCTCGGGAAGGGTGCCGCTATCGCTGACGACGGCGAAGGCGTTCATCTGAAGGCAGTTGTAGTCGTGGAAACCGAGGGGCTCATGCTGGATGACACGCGGGTCGAGTTGGAAGCCTGAGGCGGCGAGACGGTTGCGGGAACGGGGGTGACAACTGTAGAGGATGGGCATGTCGTACTTCTCCGCCATCTTGTTGATAGCAGTGAAGAGGGAGAGGAAGTTCTTCTCCGTGTCGATGTTTTCCTCGCGATGGGCGGACAGGAGAATATACTTGCCTTTCTCCAGGCCAAGGCGTTGGTGGACGTCGCTGGCCTCGATATCGGCGAGGTTGTTGTGGAGGACTTCCGCCATGGGGGACCCTGTGACATAGGTGCGCTCCTTGGGCAAACCGCAGTCGGCGAGGTATCTTCTTGCGTGCTCTGAATATGCCATGTTCACGTCGGAGATGATATCGACGATACGGCGGTTGGTCTCCTCGGGCAGGCACTCGTCCTTGCAGCGGTTGCCAGCCTCCATGTGGAAGATAGGAATATGGAGACGCTTGGCTCCGATAACGCTGAGGCAGCTGTTGGTGTCGCCAAGGACCAGTACGCCGTCGGGCTTGGTCTGGGCGAAGAGTTTGTACGAGCAGTTGATGATGTTGCCGCAGGTAGCGCCAAGGTCGTCACCGACAGCATCCATATAGACCTCGGGTTCGGCGAGCTTCAGATCCTTGAAGAAGATACCGTTGAGGTTGTAGTCATAATTCTGGCCTGTGTGGGCGAGAATCACGTCGAAGTACTTGCGGCACTTGTTGATGACGGCGGCGAGACGGATGATCTCGGGGCGCGTGCCGACAACGATAATCAACTTTAATTTGCCGTTGTCTTTAAACTTAATATCTGAATAATCGAATTTTGGTTGCTTTTCCATAAAACATGAATTGTATTTTTTTCGAACACGGATTGAACAGATAATACTGATTTATACTTCTCAATTCCTTAGGGAATTCAAAACATATATTTTATTTTTTACGAACACGGATTTTTCGGATAAAACGGATTAATAGAGCTTACGCTCCCATTCTAATCCATCATAATGTCCGAAATTAAACAGTAATCCAAGTTTATGACCAGTTGCTTTTAGATAATTGTAGATTTGACTTCTATGTGCATCATCTAAATGAGCAACCGCTTTCAACTCTACCATAACGTTGCCATAACAAACAAAGTCCGCCCTATAAGTTTGATGCAATTCCCTTCCTTCATAGTATATTTTCAACTCCTTTTCTCTTTCGTAAGGAATTCCGCGCTTTCTAAATTCCAATTCGAGAGCCTCCTGATATACTGCTTCAAGAAATCCAGGACCCAAAACATTGTAAACATGCATAGCTGCACCATTTATTGCGTAGCTCTGTTCCTTATTATACAACATGTCACTTATGTATCTATGATTACAAGTTTACTCGTGGCATTAAAAATCCGTTTAATCCGTGTAATCTGTGTTCGTTATTTTTCGACTTTGTCAAAGTAGGTATCGGGCCTGTTCGGATCGAATATCTCGTTGCAGTACATGACGGTGACGAGGTCTTCGGTGTCGGAGAGGTTGATGATGTTGTGGGTGTAGCCGGGGAGCATGATGACGGACTGGATTTTGTCACCACTCACCTCGTAGTTGAGGACTTCGTCGGTGCCTTCCTTGCGGAGCTGGATGAGGCCGTGGCCCGAAACGACGATGAACTGTTCCCATTTGGTGTGATGCCAATGCTCTCCCTTGGTGATACCTGGCTTAGAGATGTTGATGCTTACCTGTCCGCAGTTGAGGGTGTGAACCAATTCGGTGAACGAACCGCGGGCATCGACGTTCATCTTCAAGTCGAAGATGGCCTTTTCCTTGGGAAGGTATGACAGGAATGTGCTGTACAGGCGCTTGGCAAAGGAGTCGGCGGGGATCTCGGGAATCATCAAGGTCTTGGGCATATCGGCAAACTGATGGAGCAGGTCCACGATCTCGCCGAGGGTCGCCTTGTGGGTGACGGGGCAATAGCAGTAGCGGCCTACTTTTTCGAACACAGATTTCACAGATTGAACAGATTTTTCATTATCCGTGCTACCTGTGGTATCACCATTCATGGGAATAACTTCCAGGCCGTCAAACTCGCAATGGTGCTCCTCGCCCTTCAAGGCGCGGATCATCTCTTCTACAAGGTCATCGATGTAGAGCAGTTCAAGTTCTACACTTGGGTCGTTGACCGTGATGGGGAGGTCATTGGCGATGTTGTTGCAGAAGGTGGCTACGGCACTATTATAATTAGGTCTGCACCATTTGCCATAGAGGTTGGGGAAACGATAGACCAGAACTTTGGATCCCGTCTCCTTACCATACTCCAAGAACAGGTCCTCGCCAGCTTTCTTGCTGCGACCGTACTCGCTATTACCGAAACGGCCTGTCAAGGACGCTTGCTGAGAGCTGGAGAGCATCACGGGGCAAGTATTCTTATGGGCCTTCAGTGTGTCAAGCAAGGTGGAGGCGAAGCCGAAGTTACCCTTCATGAACTCGTCATTGTCCTTGGGGCGGTTTACGCCAGCGAGATTGAACACGAAGTCGCACTTCTTGCACCATGTGTCGAGTTGCTCGGGGGTGGAATCGAGATCGTACTCGAAGACTTCCTCGATCGTCAAGTCGCCGTAGCAACGGGCCTTGCCGTCTTTGATGTTATTGAGTTGGGCGCAAAGGTTCTTGCCGACGAAGCCTTTGGCACCAGTAACTAATATACGCATGTCGTTTATTTTTTGAACACAGATTGCACACCACTGTTCTATTAGCGAACACGGATTACACGGATTTAGAAATATCTGTTAGATCCGTTATATCTGTGTTCGTAAAACTTTTGAAGTCTGTGTTCGAAAGATTACTGCACGAAGTTGCCCTCGCCTTTCAGTTCTTTCTGAATATACTCCAAGGAGGCGATCTTGGCCTTGGTTTCCTCAAGGTTCAGGCGGTAGGTGTTGTCGGAGTTGAACTCCTCTATCTCAGAACGCTTCGTGTCGCCCTCCTTGAAGAACTTATCGTAGTTCAGACCGCGGTTGTCAGCGGGTACACGGTAGAAGTTGCCCATATCCTCGGCCTTGGCGCACTCCTCCTTAGTAAGCAATGTCTCATACATCTTCTCTCCATGGCGGATGCCGATCACTTTGATGTCCTCCTTCTTGCCTCCGAAGAGCTCACAAACGGCCTCGGCCTGGGTTTGGATGGTGCAAGCGGGGGCTTTCTGTACGAGGATATCGCCGTTGTGGCCATGCTCGAAAGCGAAGAGGACGAGATCGACGGCCTCCTCCAGCGACATGATGAAGCGGGTCATCTTGGGCTCGGTCAGCGTGATGGGATTGCCATTACGAATCTGATCAATCCACAGGGGAATAACAGAACCACGGGAGCACATCACGTTGCCGTAGCGGGTACAGCAGATCTTGGTATTGCCTGAGTAGCGACTCTTGGCGACGGCGATCTTCTCCTCCACGGCCTTGGTGATACCCATGGCGTTGATGGGATAGGCGGCCTTGTCGGTGGAGAGGCAGATGACGGCACCTACGCCTGCCTCAATAGCAGCAGTCAGGACATTGTCCGTGCCGATGACATTGGTCTTGACGGCCTCCATCGGGAAGAACTCACAGCTCGGGACCTGCTTCAATGCTGCGGCATGGAAGATGTAATCCACACCAGGCATGGCGTTGCGGCACGACTGCAAGTTGCGTACGTCTCCGATAAAAAACTTGATCTTGTTTGCCACGTCAGGGTATTTCACCTGGTACTCGTGACGCATATCATCCTGCTTCTTCTCATCGCGGGAGAAGATGCGGATTTCTCCGATATCCGTACGGAGGAAGCGGTTCAACACTGCGTTACCGAAGGATCCTGTTCCACCGGTTATCATTAGAGTTTTTCCTGCAAAAATGCTCATAATATTCTTTGTTTATTTCTTTTCTGTGTCGTAATACTTTGCGTACCATTCAGCAAAGCGTCTCAATCCTTCCCTCAGACTAGTATTCGGCTTGAAGCCAAAGTCCTGCTCCAGAGGTGTAGTGTCAGCATAAGTGACGGGGACATCTCCAGGCTGCATCGGGACGAGCTCCTTATGGGCCTCAAAGTCGTAGTCCTTAGGCAATACTCCTGCACGTACAAGCTCTTCTTGGAGAATGGTGACGAAGTCGAGGAGATTCTCGGGGGAGTTGTTGCCGATGTTATACACCTTGTAGGGCGGAATGGGAAGACCGTCCTCGCCATTCTGCTTCTCGGGGGCATGCTGCATAATGCGGACTACTCCTTCCACAATGTCATCGACATAAGTAAAATCGCGCATGCAGTTACCGTAGTTGAAGATTTTGATGGACTCGCCCTTGACCAGTTTATTGGTGAAACCAAAATAGGCCATGTCGGGACGGCCTGCTGGGCCATAGACGGTAAAGAAGCGGAGGCCTGTTGACGGGATGTTATAGAGTTTGGAGTAAGCGTGCGCCATTAGCTCGTTGCTCTTCTTCGTGGCGGCATAGAGGGATACGGGATTGTCCACCTTGTCGTCCGTAGAGTACGGCACCTTCTTGTTGCTGCCATAGACCGAGGAGGAAGAGGCATAGACCAAATGCTCGACTTCGTGGTGACGGCAAGCTTCCAGGATATTATAGAAGCCGATAAGGTTGCTCTGGATATAAGCATCGGGATTGGTGATGCTGTAGCGGACTCCTGCCTGAGCGGCAAGGTTCACGACAACGGCAATCTTGTTTTCCGTGAAGATTTTCTCCACTGCGTCTTTGTCAGCGATGGAGGCGTGGACAAAAGTCCAATCCCCATGCAAGGCTTCGATTTCTTTCAGACGCTCATACTTGATGTTGACATCGTAGTAGTCGGTTATAGAATCGATACCGATAACCTTGATGTTCTTGACATCGTGGAAGAGTCGCTTGACGAGGTTGCTACCGATAAAGCCGGCAGCGCCTGTCACGAGGACGGTTTTGCCCTCGAGATTTATGTTATACTTTACCATGTTTTCTGTTTATGTTTATAGGGGTTACACGTATAATACGATGTCTCAGCACAGGGCCGAGAGACGTTGAGGATATGGTTGGCTGGCAAGCTGCCTAGGGTTTTCACGTTAATCGCCGTTAATCGAACATTAATCGGTCGTTAATAGTAAGCCGTCACTTTAGGACCGTTAAGCCAGAAAGTGAGCCAATTTTTATTATCTTTTAAGAAAAAGGTCAGTTCAACTTACTCCCAAACGGCAACTGTAGCTGGACGCCATTTATGAGCGAGGAGATCCGTCAGCTTGTCCTTTGCTGTTTTTTTGATTCTACGGAACACGTCACAAAGATACTCTAATGGATCCAAGTTGTGCCTACGTATGTTTGCGAAATGAGACATCAAGCGAGCAAAGCGAACACCTGCCTCTGGACTGCCAACGAAATAACTGTTATTGCGATACTTCGCTACCCTTCTAATCTGTCGCTCACAAACGTTGTTGGAAAGGTCGAGATTTCCATCTTTCAAGCAACGCAACATACAAGGATATTCGGCAAGGGCATAGTTCACCGCCTTGAGAAGTTCGGGTTTCTCCTCCTTCTCAAGGTTCTTTGCCAATTTATCCAAATATGCTTTTATGTCATTAAACATTGGGCCAATGCGAAGTAGTCGCTCTCGCTGAATATCATCGGGTGTTGAAAACTTAGCCTTTATCAGCTTGTCCTCGCGGAAGATAGCCTCGAACAGTCCCAACATGGTCATGGCTTCTTTCGAAAAAACCTTCAATTTGAAGAACGGCCTTCGCATATGAACCAGACAGGCGATTCGTTGTATTAACTCGCCTACGTCATAGCACTTATAGATAGGAGCGCCATCACTATGGAGGTAAATCTTCTCTACTACATTCTCAAAGTACTTTTTGACAGCCTCCTGGGTTCTACGACCACGTTCATGAAACACGAACTGAGTTAGCCTCGACAATGGAGCATGGTAGCAGAATATCCAACGCTTGAAGAAGTGAAGCTCGTCCTCTACATCCTCAACGGTTTCCCCTTTGCCAGGCAACCTTTGATCCTTGCAACCTAACGTGGATTCATCTGCATGGACATTGCCCGTTGCTATGATTTCCTTATGGAGAGGATCGTCCAAGGGCTCAAGGATATTGGCTCCAATTTCTATCCAACCCACAACCGTCGCATGGGAATAGTTCAACCCCATGCTTTTCAGCCATGCCTCAATGTCACCGATCGTGATGTGGTAATAGAAATGCATCGTCAACACCTGAGCCACCAACGACTCGGTAACCTGAGTTCTACCCATACAGTTCTTATACTCATCTGGAAGATTCACATGGTAGTACTTACCCTTGGAGTCCTTGTATTTCTTACGACGAATGATATAAGTCCTAATGAAACCTTTCACATAGGTATAACGAACAGAAACATCCTCTCCAATATCGACAGCATCCGGCGGAAGATTATCGGGACGGAGAGTAATATCGTTCTCACCACCAATGGCAGCGTCAAAAAGCGGCTGCTCGCGTCTAGGCTTCTTGACCCCTTTCATGACCAGGCGCTCCTTTAACTCCTTGGCTATGCAAACTATCTTTTCGTCAGGGACATTCTCACCATTAAGATCCAAGTCGTCGGCATTCTCCGTCTGTTGGCTACCATGATGATATTTGGCAGACTCGGTATGCTGCCCATAGGCTGTAACCTGAAGATTTGTCTTTTGCTGTTCACTACTCTTCAACTTCGCCTCTGCCGACATGGATGAGTCGGAGTTAGACCCACTTGGCATTGTGGTTGTAGGACGATCCTCGTCCTTTATGCCCTTCAACTGATTAATCTCATTTTGCTTAGCCGCTAAACGAGCATTGAAATCAGAAGTACGCTTTTCCAACTCTCTTGCATAGGTTTCCTTTAGTTTTTGCTCACGCGCCTCAAACTCAGCACGCACACCCGCAACTACCGCCTCACGCAGAGAGTCTGAAAGGTTAACCTCTCCATTACCAGTCATGAATGCAACTAATTTTTGCATCATATCATTCAACTGGTCAACTTTTTCACAGAGTTGTTTGTTCAGGTTAGAAACCATAGCCTCAAGCTCCACCACTCGCCTGTCACGAGCCTGGAGTTTCTTGCGAAGCAACCTATTGTCAGCAGCCTCGCTATGCGCTTGCGCACTTATAGCTTGTATGGACTTCTCTTCTGATTTCATACTGCAAAGATACTAATAATTTTTGAGATAACAAAATCACAAGGCATTGAATATCAATCATTTATGTTAAACAATATATATCAAATAGCCTTGTTCAAAAGTTCGATTTTCCTTTGCTTTCAAAGGCTGCATCTTCGACTCCAACACCTATTTCTTCGCCATTTTCATCATTCAAGTCGTTAAAAGCAACCTTACTGTCTTTTAGGACTATTCCTTCCACCAAATACACAAAGCTCTCCCATGAGACATGATAACATCCCTTCTTTTCATCGAAGACAGGCTCTACGAAATGGTTGGAACGAAGTATCTTTTCCGTAAGAATCTCTCCTTGATGATGAAAATAATAGATGCGAACACGATGACTGTCCTTTGAAAGAAAGATATAGACGTCGCCATTGGTTGGGTCACGATGGAGTTGACTCTTGGTATAATTGCGCAGACCGGCATGACGATAACGCAAAGTAACTGGCTCACTGCATAGATAATAATTAAAGCCACTCGACAAACTCAGCATAGCGCAACCTCCATTTCCTTGATCAGTGAAACCAAAGCTACACCGGAACAGCTACCTATATGTAAGCTGACTTTGCTACCAAAGTTCAGCTCTATATCATCAAGCAACAAATCGGTACCCTGCCCAACTGTTGATCGTGTAGAGTCTGTTGCAAGAGAACCTGAGGACTCTACCACCAATGGATGCAAGCCTTGTTCGACATCAGCACACGCTGGCTTAACACTTGGCTTACGATAAGAATCGTTACGCAAACAATGAAGCATCTTGGTATAGCTGACTTTTTGATCGCTACAGAACCCATGCAGATTCTTGCTATTGTACTCGGTTCGAAACTTGCGAACCATGGAGGCATAGTACTTGCCCTCTTCGTTTATGTTCATTTTGTCCCAAATTTAAAGTTGGGGCAAAGGTATGTCTTTTAATCGAAGCATAAAATACGGCCTAAAGTGACTGCTTACTCTTATTGGGGAAAATTTGATTTGCTAATTTATGATTACATAGGACAAAAACATAATAGAACAAGTTTCTTCCACGATATTCATCCTTTGTCAATATTTCCTTTGAAAATGTACCATTAGGTTCATCTTGTTTTACCCGTTCTGAATGTAAATCTGCAGCATATAAGTCATTGACAATACTCTGTTGAACTTCAAGCATATTGAAGAAGGTTTGCTCGAAACGTTCTATCTTCATCGTCTCGTTTTGCTAGTTGATATCTTTTTTTTGACTGATTTATTGCTTGTCGTTGTAATTGCAAATCATGTCGTTGTTGTATTATTGTAATTACCAAACCCGCAAAAGCCAGACCAGAGAACAAGGCATTGACAGAACCAAATAAATCGCCAAACTGGCCTCGTACATCCCAATCATCTATAAAAAGATAGATAAGTACAAATGACGCTACCCATACCGCGCAAATAACACAGCCTGCACATATGAATAGTTTCCATTCTTTAGTCATATTGATGATGCTAGTTTTTTTATTCATACAATTTATCGCTATCATGCAACCTTTACACTATCATTTTACAATATGTAATTGTGCAGTGTTTTTTTCTCTATCAAGTCTGAGTATTCCTGCATAAATGCAGCTTCGACATCAAATTTGTTTAATTTCAAAGATGACGAAGCATAAGCAAGCAACTCTTTGTTATTTTTCACGAGCTGTTTCCACTCTAAAAGATATGCCTTTATGTCGTTACCATTCTGATTACGACATTTATAGAGAAAAGGTTCTTTGTCGTTAGTAGAAGAAGAGACCATCTGTGATTTTGCAAAATCTGCCAACATAGATACAACAAAATATATTCTGAATCTTACCCCTTCCTTTACTATTGTGTTGTCTTTTTCTAACTGATAAATATAGTTGTCTATCTGTGCTAAATCATACTGATTGGCTTTAATAGAAGGTGCCAACATCACAACACAAAGAACATCTTTTTCATTAGCAGCGAGCCTTTTTTCTGAATAGAAAGCCATACTTGACAGCGACTTTACTTTACGCTTACATTCTTCTATCTGATTATCATATTTCTTTTGTTGAGGTTTATAAGAAATGTATTTTCTGAAAAGTTTGTCCAGTACTCGGCATATATCCTCTTCTGGTTCAATTGCAATAGCTCCCATGTACTGCTCCCCAAATAGCCACATGTTTCTGGATAATAAAAACGAGATATCAGCAAACTGCTCTGTATGTTTATCAACCTCACACACAGTTATTTTGTTTAACATTTCGAGTGCTTGTTCCATTTTAGCAAGAGAGGATGTATAATTAACAACAGCTTCAAGGTTTGTCTTGTCTAATAACTCTATCAACTTTGATTTACTATCCACACTTAATCCCATTACATGTTCAATAATGAAACTTATATTACCATCATCTATCACTTTTCTCAGCAATGTATATATAAGACGTTTATTATTATCCCCTGTTTCTAATATTTTCAAGTCATCTTCTATAATAAAGGCACTTTGGTTAAATAAATCGACAGATAAGGAATTGTTCCCAATTTCAGTAATGGTAAAAGGATAGCTTTTGTCATTCTGGAGTTTTTGCAAAAAACTCTTATATTTTACATTATCTTTCTTATAATGCTCATCTATCTCTTTTTTCAAGAATGTACTGAAACTCACCCACTCCTTATTATTCAAGTTTACCAATTCATAGTTATCACAAGAATCTCTTGATAGATAATCAGACTCGATAAGTACGAATTGTGTTCCCAGCGAAGGCGCATACCAATTTGAATTATACGTTAATTCTAAAGCTGTGTAATTAATATTACCATCAAAACATTGCAAGAACAGACGAACTTTAGGATCCTTCAGCTTCAAACTGTAGTATTTGAATATGACTTCATGCATCCTCCCCTGAATATCTGTATAGTATATCTTCTTTATAGAAGGTTCTCCTGTAGTAAAATCAGTTCTTTTAAGTTCAATACCATTGAAATAAAACTTTACCTTACCTTCAAATATATATATGGGATAGCTCTCAAATAGCTTTTGAGGAAATCCTTAATTTGTATATTCTTTACCAAGACGATTTTTCCTTTTACACTTTTCATCATAAGTATATAGATCACTAATCTCCACATGGTAACCAGTAGTATGTGAACCTTCAAGCAAAGAAGTCTTTACTGTAAATTCTTTATTCTGTAAATCATCTTTTTGAAATTGCCGTATATCAAAGTCAACCTCTGTCTTTGAATATTGCTTATACGTTACATCATAAGCAGTTGTTGAGATATGCATACATCTACCTATCTGTAATGCACTGAATCTGCCAACACCATGACCATCAGACTTATTGTCTGTGGCTATTACCATAATACTTTTCTTGAAATCAGAATGAGATACACCATATCCATTGTCAATAATTTGGATTTTATCTATTGGATGATAACAGACACTGTCCCTATCACATTCAGAAGGAAGGAAATTGATGTCTATGCGAGTCGCTTTTGCATAGAGGGAATTGTTTATCAACTCCTTCAAAGCATAAAAAGTATCTCTGTATTTAGTCAGTACCGTTGCAACAATTCTTGCATTGGTATGCATCTGCATTTTCTCTATAACCATAAGGTCTATTCTTTTGCGTAGTCTGGTATTTCTCCTAATTGTGGTCTCTGATGAAGAGGCTTGCCATAAATGGCTCTGCATAAAGACTCCAACTCACTATCATAGTTTTCTTCTTTTGAAAAGTCATGCCCCTTATTCGGACCAATATAAATCGGAAAGGAGTTTTTAAAATCACCCTGTCTTAAACATGCTATAAACTTCTTCGTTCCAATATTTTGGCTAATGTTATTTCGTATAATACAATCTTCAAAAGCTACACCGGAAGAAGGCTCATAACATTTCATTCTGTATTTTTCTGTTCCTATAATTAATACTTTGTTGGCTCTGTCTAATCCTAAATCCATATAGGCAGGAAGCATTGAACCATCTTCTAAATACTGATCTAAAAGAACATAAATTCCATTTTTTACTAAATCGTTAGCTAGTTTAAGGACCCAAGTTTGATGTTCATCTGAATCCCAGGAATAACTAACAAATACGACAGGGTGACCATCAGGAATTTTTCCTAAAACAGTCTCTTCTAAAGCTTTTTTACGGGCTTCGTAAAGTTTTTCAGTTTCTTCGTTTTTCTGGTCTGTCGCTGCGTTATTTGAACTTTCAGCAATTACAGCAGCAGGTTTGTTGATTTTATCATTAGTCGCCAGGAATGCTTCCGTTTCGATTTTTGGTACTAGTTTATCCAAATTCCATGGCTTCAATACCCTTTGTAAAGTTTCAACAAACTCCATAGGTTGCTGAATCCTTTTGGTAAATTCTTGCAATGCATCAGGAATTTGACAAGCCTTATTCAAATCTTCCAAACGTTTGGTTGCATAAGTCAAACGCGAAAGTCCCTCTCCATAATCAACTGTTTGAATACCTCTGCCATCCTCAAAAGTATAGGCATCAGGATAACCTAAAGCATTGAATAGGTTGACCAATTCTGGTCCTTTCAAGTAGTTTGGGGCAGAAGGGTTTTGTATTGCCATCACATTGGCTATCTGCCTAATAGCCAATGGAGGAAATATAGCATGTTTGCTCATATCAGATTAAGTCTAAACAGTCATCATCATTAACATCTATGTCGTTGACATCTGTTCCCATGACAACCTCAAAGCGTTTGAAAAGAGAGAATGCTTCATTTAAATCCATATCCTTTTTAGGATAGAAGCGAACAAACTTCTCTGCTGTCTTATCCCAACATAGGTAACTTATGCTCAAAGAAGGCTTTTCTCTTTAACCACTTATCCACATAACGCATCCACGACATACATACCTTTCTGAATCATATGTTGAGTATGTGTCCATTAAATATTTTTGAAGTGAATTCATGTAAAAATCAGAGACATCGGCAGCAGCCGTTCCTCTTAAATCATTATATTGTACTGATGCTATCATAACTATATGTTTGTCTATATTAAACTAACTAAAAATAAAACTTTTAATCTTCTCGTTCAACTTTGCGACAATAGCGCTCACATCATTATCTTTTGGTACATAGATATAAGAAAATGGTAATTGATTTGGTATAAAGGAATTTTTATCTCCTTTAAATAAGTCTGTATAAAGATGTATTTTACCATTGACGTACAAATGTACTTTGCTGGCAAGATTTCCCTTATATTTAGAGGTTGCAGGAATAATCCAAATTGAAGATGAAGCGATACCGAACTCTTCAGAAATATATTTTTGACATGCGTCAGAAAACAACCAATTCTTGTCTGTATATTTCTTATCTATCAGCATCGGAAACAAGTGGAAGAATTCCGCTTTGGATTTCCAAAGTGGTTTTAAGTCATACTGTCTGCTCAACCATTGTTTTACATACTTGTCATTTGGAATATATTTCATTAATGATACAAAATCATCATCCATAGGATAGACTAAATTCACTTTACTATTTTGTAGCTGTATTGGATGCTCAAAACTATCAAATTTACATAGTTTTTTCAAAGCAGAAGTGCGCTCATTACCATCATCTACATTTTCTTTACCATCTATATGGAAAAGGGCGGCAGATTCCATCGCTTTAACAAGTAAATATTGCTCATAAACCACTGTATGGTGCGTTATTACATTTGTTTGCTGGAAGCTCTTTACATTTAAAACAGCCTCGATTTCGTTTAATGCTTTTGCTGTATAACAAATCAAAAATTGTCCTTCTTCATCCTTTTCTATAGAAATAGAATCAATCAAACGATCAACATCTATCTTGGATGTACAATATCCTGAAGCCCATGCATCACGACAAGCATAATCCAAACCGTCAGCATCAATGATGTCACCATGTATCAAATCAATAAAAGTATTTTCAATGCTCTTATGCTTCTTACTAGTTATAAACTTACACCCGATTATCATTCTGACAATCAATTGTATGTCTGCATGACTCTCTGTTTCTATCCAAGTTCTGAACTCTTTAACGACAAGCAAAGCACTCATTATTTCATGAGGTGCAGCATTTGAAAAAGAAACTTCCCAATCAGCAGCAAACCCCCTCATCATTCAATGCTGCCGTAAGAAGACCACGCAAGTCATTTCCTAAATCATAATATTTCTCAAAGGTATGAGAAAATGGACTATGACATACATCATGCAAGAGGCAAGCTATCACATAGCTATCATAAACTTGTTGGTCATGATCAGTAAAACCATCAGGGTATCTACGTTTAATACTCTCAACTATCTTTTGACCTAAATTATAAACGCCAAGAGAATGAATAAAGCGATCATGTCGTGCACTTGGAAATAATGAACGACCTGATGTTTGCTCAATACGACGCAATCGTTGAAAATAGATAGTATCTATTCAAGTTTCGCAAGTTCCTTAGCTTGCTATCTTTAGTTCATAAATCTGTATAA
>OLFZ01000685.1_pt1 | contig 34809 bp, 33 predicted proteins | sample 1604861 | NCBI WGS metagenome assembly OLFZ01 (sample SAMEA3888895, study PRJEB22519) | human gut metagenome | biome: human gut; feature: human-associated habitat; material: faeces | place: Denmark | collected 2011 | reverse complement strand
TCATCTCCCGGTTGGAGCAGACGGTATCCACCATGAGCTCCACCAGCTCGTCCAGCCGGTCCTTGTCAAGCTGCACGTTCTGCGAGAGTACGTCATACTCGATGTTCTCTAAGATCAATGCCCGATAGCTTTCCCGCTTTCGCATCCCGTCCTGTCCGGTCCGCTCCCCGGGGGCTGGGGGACTTGATGGGATAGGACTTGATCCTTGCGTAATTGATAGATCTGTCTTTGATGGATAGTTACTTGATTCTTCTTTATTTAATTGGGCGGGGTTCTCCTGAATTGGAGCGTCCAACATTGGATTTGCCTGTACGGGATTTTCCCGTATAGGTTTTTCCTGTGTAGGTGATGGCGCTTTAGGTTGTTCCAGAATAGTGTATTCGATAGAGCCGAGCTGCCCGTTTGCGCCACGGACACGCGCACGGATCAGATAGCCGTGCGCCTCCAGCTCCCGGATGCCACCACTGATGCTGTCAATTCCATCCTTGCAGATACGGGCAAGACCCTTCATGGTGTAGTCCCAATTCTCCGGCAGAGACAACATGAGAGATAAAAGCCCTTTCGCTTTCAGCGACAGCGACATATCCCGCAGATGATAGTTTGACATGACCGTGTAATCCCTGGCCTTTTCGATACGGAATACAGCCATCTTCGCACCTCCTTCCTCTGAAAATGAAAAGTGTTGATTTCGATGAAAAAAGCCTCCGGTTTGCCTCTCGGATGTGATCCATAGGAAAACATCCATGCCCGCCTGCTTGCGGCGGTCAGAGAGGAAAAAACAGAGGCTTTCGCACCCTAATCACAACACTTGAATTTAGGTATAGAAAAAGGGCGGCTGTCTTAAAAACAGTCGCCCGAAAAGGGGATATATACAAGTTATTTGCTACTCGTCCGCCTTGAAAACCGTTGATATTACTGGCTTTTTCAAAAAGTTCTGTATCACCACTCGCACCAAGCAGAAAACCCCGTAACCACAACGGTTGCGGGGTTTTTTCATACCCTGAATCCTTGTGGCTTCCGTTTTTGCCCTGCGCTGTCTAACAAATTTCTAACAAGATTCCGGTGTCTAACAAACTGTGCCCACATTCACCATGTGCAAATGAAAATCTTCCGAAAAGCGAATACGGCAGCCTATTGAAAGGCTGCCGTAGATCGACAAACTGGAATTTGACACTTTGTATTTATCGAGAATACTCTTGAAACCATTTTGCAAAGCGTGATTTATTGAAAATAATGAATTTATATAGTTCTCCATTTTTCATATTAACTGTTGCAATTGGAAAGACTATCCACTTCCAAGAGATTTCTTTTATTTCCTGCATCGGCAAAACTAAATTTCTGTATTTTTTGTCAACTGTAAGCTTGTTTGTCTTGTAAGTAAGCGAGTGACTATCGAGGTACAGACCTCCTCCAAGTATGCCATTGTGACACAAACTGCAAACAAAAGATTTCATAGAAACATCCCTCCATTAAATTCCGATTTGTCACTCTGTCACTCTGTCAGTCGATTCTCCTCACCCCAGACACAGAGCTGATCCAGCACGGTCATCAGCGACTTTCCGCGCTCCGAAAGTGCATATTCCACCTTTGGCGGGATCTGCGGATACTCGGTGCGGACGATCAGTTTATCCGCTTCCAGCTCCTTGAGGTTCGTGCTGAGGGTCTTGTCGGAAATGGTTTTCAGATACCGTTTCAGCTCATTGAATCGCACCGTCTCAAACTCCATCAGGCAGTAAAGAATGACCATCTTGTGCTTGCCGGAGATCAGCGACAGCGTGTAGGCAAAGCCGGTGTCCTCAAAATTGGCGTTCTCGATATAATTCTTTATCATTTCACTTTCTCCTAAGATAGTACCTATCATAATAGTCAGTACTTGAATTTCTGCTTTACTCGGTTATAATTATAAGCAGGATGAACAGTCCTGTCAATATGATCACAAGGAGGAGTTGTCATGAGAAGAAAACTGAAAATTACCGAAGGCATTTTTCCGATGCCGGTTCTGATGATTGCAACTTACAACGAGGACGGCAGCGTGAATGTTATGAACGCCGCATGGGGCACCATGCAGGAGCGGGACACCGTCGCCTTGAATCTCACCGAGACTCATAAGACCGTGCAGAACATCAAAGCGCGGGGCGCGTTTACCGTCAGCATTGCCGATGCCGCCCACATGGTGGAAGCGGACTATTTCGGCGTGGAGTCCGGCAATAAAGTTACCGATAAATTTGCCCGCAGCGGCTTGACCGCCAGCAAAGCCGAAACCGTAGATGCCCCTGTCATCAACGAGTTCCCGATTTGTTTGGAGTGCAAGTTCATCGAGTATCAGAACAATGAATACGGCTGCGGCGTCATCGGCAAGGTGGTCAATGTCACTGCCGATGAGAGCGTTATGGTGGACGGAAAAATTGATATGTCTAAGGTCAACGCCATCGCATTTGCCCCCTACACCCACGGCTATTACAAGGTTACAGAGCGTGTGGGCGAGGCGTTCCACGACGGCTTGAAGCTGAAAAAGTAAGGTGTGCAGAAAAGGAGCTTTCGTTCCCACGAAGGGGGAACGAAAAGAGCATCCCATGGGATGCTTCGTCGTCTACTCGTAAAAATATCGCGGTACGTGGGTGCCGCAGGTAAAGCAGACAGCGCGGGGACGGTGCTATTGACCGTCCGCCGCGCTGTCCTTTGCTTGTTGCGGAATTATGCCAGCGTATGTCTGCTCCGGCAGCTGCTTGATTTACTCAGCTATGCCCCTCCAGAGAAACGTTACGCGCTGACTGCGGGTGCAGTCACTTTCCTTGCGGTGATGATATTTCTTGCCGCTGGGTTAGCCCAGCTTTGCCCACGTCAGGGAACCCACGATACCATCAGCTGCCAGACCGTTGGCCTTCTGGAATGCCGACACCGCTGCGTAAGTCTTGCTTCCAAAGATGCCGTCCACGCTGCCGCAGGTATACCCCTTGGCGTTGAGCAGCTCCTGGAGCTTACGCACGGCATCACCGCGGGAGCCGGTGCGGAGCATGGGCTGGGTCGTGACGGGCGTCACGTTCACAGGCGTGGCGTCATAGAGCTTCGCCCAAGTGAGCTTGCCCACGATACCGTCCACGCCAAGGCTATTAGCCTTCTGGAAGGCAGTCACCGCCGCATAGGTCTTGGCTCCGAAGATGCCGTCCACGTTGCCGGAATTGAAGCCCTTGGCATTCAGTTTCTCCTGCAGCGTCTTGACAGCGTCGCCGGTGCAGCCCCAATACACCATGGGCATATCGGGTGCCACGGGGGCGTAGTAGCTGCCGCCGCCACCGCCGGAGGATCTCCGGACGACCTTGACGGTCACATCCACATTGGTTCCTGCCTGATGGTTGGTATCACCGGCATAGTTGGCCTTGAAGGTCTGATCGCCGATGGTGTTCATCTTAAGGGTGCCGTCCACCCAAGACCAGCCCGTGGGCAGCGTCACGGTGGAGAGGGCGCTGTCCTTGTAACCCTTGAGCCCGGTGGGTGCCGCCGGCGCGTCAGCCTTGGTGATCTCAAACTTCACCGCGGGAGAAACCATCTTCAGCGTGTAGTTGCTGGCCTTGAAGCCGGAGCTGAAATGATCTATCAGTGCCAGTGTGCCCAGCGTGATGTCGTACTGCCCCACATCCTCGCCCTCGGCTCTGCTCAGCGCGCCGCTAAAGTCGGGGATCTGACCGGAAACTCTACCGCTGTTGGTGGAGTGCAGCGTGGGATCCGCCGCGCCGAACTTCTTGCTCTGGCCGGCGTTGGGCGTGACGGTCAGGTCACGAGGGGTGATGCTGGCGCCGGTGATGGTCAGCACACCGGGAACCAGTTCATAGTTGCCGGTGATGGCATCGGGGGTAAAGGTGATGGTGTTTGCCTCGTTGACATTAGCGCTGTTGTACACGGCGGTGCCGGTGATGGTGAGGGTATCCGAACCGAAGAGGACTCCTGCCTTCACGCCCACGGTGATGCTGCTGTTGGTCGTGCCGTCATAGACCTTGGAGGTCGAGCCGGTGGGGGTCAGGTCAGCCTTGGTCAGCGTCTTGGGGGCAATGGTGACTTCAAGGGTGACCGGGGCGGTATCGGTGTGGGCGGAATCGCCCACGACCTTATATTGCACGCTGTAGGTACCGGCGTCCTTGGCAGTGGGAATGGTGGTGCTCCAAGGGGAGCTTCCCAGACTGTACTGCATGGTGCCGCCGCTGGCAGCGCCTGCAGTCACCAGCGCCTGCTGGTTGCGGCTTTTCCGTCAATCAGACCTACTTCTTGGCACACCACGCGCAGCCGACCGGCATCGGCAGCCTTGCCTGTGTTCTGCCGGATTCTGCGGAGGGGCTGGATGTGCAAAGAGGGCTTCTGACCTATCCCACAGGCGACTTCTGTTTTGTGCCGGATGAGCTGCTGGAAAAAAGGAGCCTGCGCGGCGGGCTGACCGCCTTTGCAGGGTCGGAGCTTTCCTTTGTCGGCATTTCGGAGCCGTTCACAGTGGCTGCCGGGGATGAGGCGCCGCACGATCTGACGGTGCTGATCTCAAAAGCCGCCTATGACCGCGCCATGCTGAAAAGCGTGATAGAGATCGCCGCCCTGCTGACGCTGCTGGTGTTTTTTGCCGTGGGCTGCTGCCTGTTCTATACCCGCCGCTATCTCAGACCCATACTGGAGGACATCGACCATGTCACCGTGGCGGGCGGCGAGAAGGGAAAGCCCATCTTTGAGGAGCTGCTGCCCATCTCCGAGAAGATGCGATCCCATGAGGAAGCTGTGACCGTTCTGAAGGCGGAACGGCAGGATGCCCAGGACAGAGCCGAGCAGCTTTTAGGCGAAAAGCTGGGGCTTGAAGAGCAGGTGGAGGGTATGCAGGGGCAGCTGGACGATTCCCTTGCGGAGATCCGTCGTTTGGCTCACCTCGGAAAGAAGGAACTGAAACCGGCTGACTATGAAAAATTCTTAAAGGGCTACGCCAAGCTGAGCACCAAGGAGCTGGAAATATGCGAGGCTCTTGTCAGCGGCCTGAGTACCCGCCAATGTGCGGAGCAGATCGGCTGTGCCTCCAGCACCGTAGATACATACCGCAAGAGGGTTTATGAAAAGACCGGCATCCACAGGGTGCGGCAGCTGCAGCTCTGCGTTGCGCTCATGCGGATGGAGGAACAGCAGGAGTCGGAAACACAGAAAGAATCATGACGGCAAGGGCGGCGGCGCATCTCTCCACGAGGCGATGTGCCGCCGCATACTTTTCTGCAACCGGCAAATCTGGGGGCGGGCAGGCCAAATGACCTGCCCGCCTTGACAGCCTGAGACACCCATACGGGTGTCTTTCTTTTTTGGGAGCATTTTTCCGCGCTGCGCAGCTGTCTCTTGACCTGCCGGGGAAAAATTGTTATGATACTGTCAAGATAAAACTTGCACCAAAGGAGCTGGAACGCGCGATGATAAAGAAGGAACTTACCTCCCGGAAGAAGCAGGCCATGGAAATGCGCTCCCGCATACAGGCGGTGGCGCTGGAGCTGTTTGACAAGGAAGGCTTTGAGAACGTATCCGTGGAACAGATCGCGCAGGCGGCGGGATGCTCGGTGGGGAATATCTACCACTATTTCAAGAGCAAGGACGAGTTGGTCATTCAGGTGACCAGCAGCGTGGACGCCCAGTACAGCGTGCTGGAGGAGAGCTATCTGGCGGACGAGGCCAACAGCTGGCACGACAAGCTGCTGGACTTCGTGGGGCAGGCTCTGGTCATCAGCGCCAACGACCCGTCCCTGTACCGCAGCTTCATCCACGGCATCCGCTATCCCCAGCAGGGCATCCTGCGGGATAACGAAAAGCGCGTGTACTTCCGGGTGCTGCGGGAGCTGGTGGACGGCTGCAAGCAGGAGGGCTCTGTCCACGCCGGGCGCGACCGGGAGGAGCTGGTGGCCGATCTGGTTGCGCTGCACCGGGGTATGCTGCTGGAATGGCGCATTTACGAGGGGGCATTCGATCTGCCCCGCCGGGGACGGCGCATGGCCGCCGCGCTGCTGGAGGGCTGGCGGCACGAGGAGGAGTAAAGGCATACACAGAAAAGGAGGAGCGGATGGGTAAGCGTGAAGAGAGGCGGCCGCCGGAGAGTGGGCGGGAGCCGGGCGAAAACACAGCTGTTGCGGGCTTGATAATGGGCATTGCCGCCGTGGTATTCTGGTTTTTCGGCTACTCTGCCGTGGCATCTGTTGTACTGGGCATTCTCGGCTTGGTATGGACTGACAAGGCAAAGAAAGAGGGCTATACCGGAGACAAGCGAACGATAGCCTTCGTGCTGTCGCTGGTGGGTCTTATCGGCGGGCTGGTTGTGCTTATCGTTACGGTGATCCTCATCAATGTGCTGGCAGTACCGGGGATAACGGCCTTGAGGGATATGCTGGGAATGATAGGCGAAATGGCAAATGATATCTGAGCGGACAGCCCTGCGGCACGAGGAATAAGTTAAACACCGTGAACGTTGTTTTCAACAGCGTTCACGTTGTTTTTTTGTGCGAAACGACGAGCTTTTGAAAAAACGGAAAAGGCCGTTGACATCCGGCGCGGGCAGTGCCATAATAAAGTAAAATCACCGAGTGATTCGGTGAAATAATTAACGAAATCAGCCCGCCATAGACGCGGCAGAAGGAGAGAACATGAAGCTGTTGATCATTAACCCCGGCGCTACCTCCACCAAGATCGCGGTATTCGAGGACGAGGAGCAGCTGTTCAAGGTAACGATCGATCACTCCGCCGAGGAGCTGGATCAGTTCCCCCGCGTCATCGATCAGGCGGATTACCGCAAGGAGGCCATTCTCAAGGCCATCACCGAGGCGGGCTATCAGCTGACCGACTTCGCCGCCGTGTGCGGCCGGGGCGGTCTGTACCGCGCCATCCCCTCCGGCACCTACGCGGTCAACGACAGGGTCATGGCCGACGTGGAGGCCGCGCCCTATGGCGAGCATCCCTCCAATCTGGGCGCGTATCTGGCGCGCAAGCTGGGCGACATGGTGGGCATCCCCGCGTTCTTCGTGGATCCCGTCTGCGTGGACGAGATGACCGAGATCGCCCACTACACCGGCTTTGCCGAGTTCCGCCGCCTGTGCCAGTTCCATGCGCTGAACCACAAGGCCGTGGGGCGCAAGGCCGCCGAGAAGCTGGGCAAGAAGTACGAGGACGTGAACCTGATCGTATGTCATCTGGGCGGCGGCGTCAGCGTGGGCGCCCACCAGCACGGCCGCGTGGTGGACGTGTGCAACGTCAAGGACGAGGGCTCCATGGGCATGGATCGCGGCGGCGGCCTGCCTGTGAACCAGCTGATCAGCTACTGCTTCAGCGGCAAGACCAAGGAGGAGGTCAAGCGCACCTTCGGCCGCCGCGCCGGTATGTTCTCCTATCTGGGCACCACGGATTTCCGCGTGATCTGCGCCAAGGTGGTGGAGGGCGACCCCAAGTTCGTGGAGGCGTATCAGGCGCTGGTGTACCAGCTGGCCAAGGACATCGGCGCTATGGCCGCCGTGCTGCACTTCGACGTGGACGCCATCGTGTACACCGCGGGCATGGCCTACGAGGACTTCTTCTGCGACGATATCACCGCCTATGTGGGCAAGATCGCGCCCATCATCCGCCTGCCGGGTGAGGAGGAGATGCGTTCCCTGGCGGAGGGCGCTCTGCGGGTGCTGCGCGGCCAGCAGGAAGCCGGTATTTATTAAGCGAGCAAATATATTGGAAATAAAGAGGAAAAAAGACAAGAAAGGTGGAAATTGCTATGAAACATCTGATGTCCGGTAACGAGGCCACCGCCCGTGGCGTCTACGAAGCCGGTATCAAGGTCTGTTCCGCTTACCCCGGAACGCCCAGCACGGAGATCCTGGAGAATCTGCCCCAGTACGGCAAGGACGTCTACTGCGAGTGGGCGCCCAACGAGAAGGTAGCCACCGAGGTGGCCTACGGCGCGTCCGTGGCCGGCTCCCGCGCGTTCTGCACCATGAAGATGGTGGGTCTGAACGTGGCTGCCGACCCCCTGTTCACCGCCGGCTACATGGGCGTCAATGGCGCGTATGTGGTCGTCACCGCTGACGACCCCTCCTGCCACTCCTCCCAGAACGAGCAGGACAACCGCCACTATGCCCGCGCCGCCAAGATCGCCATGGTGGAGCCCTCTGACGCGCAGGAGTGCAAGGACTTCGTCCGTCTGGCCTGCGAGATCTCCGAGGAGTTCGACACCCCGGTGCTGTACCGCACCACCACCCGCGTCTGTCACAGCAAGGGTCTGGTGGAGTTCGGCGAGCGCACGGAGCACGAGGCGCCCGCCTACGCCCGCAACACCCGCAAGTTTATCTGCACCCCCGCCAACGCCTACCTGAACCACCCCATCGTGGAGGAGCGTCTGGTGAAGCTGGCCGAGTACGGCTGCACCCGCGCCGTGGAGAACGGCCTGAACAAGGTGGAGCTGGGCGACGGCAAGGTGGGCGTCATCACCGCGTCCATCAGCTATCAGTACGCCAAGGAGGTGTTCCCTGAGGGCACGTCCTTCCTGAAGCTGGGTCTGACCTATCCGCTGCCCATGGATCTGATCCGCGACTTCGCCGCCAAGGTGGAGAAGCTGTACGTCATCGAGGAGCTGGATCCGTTCATGGAGGATCAGATCAAGGCCGCCGGCATCAACTGTGTCGGCAAGGAGCTGACCGGTAAGCTGTATGAGTTGAACACCGAGCTGGTGCGCGAGCGCGTGCTGGGCATCAAGGCGGACTACAAGACCGTCGACGAGGTGAAGGTGGCCAAGCGTCCTCCCGCACTGTGCCCCGGCTGCCCCCACCGCGGCTTCTTCTATACCCTGTCCAAGAATAAGAGCTATGTTGTCACCGGCGATATCGGCTGCTATACCCTGGGCTCCGCCGCGCCGCTGAACTGCATGGACGTGTGCATCTGCATGGGCGGCGGCTTCTCCGCCGGCATGGGCATGGCCAAGTCCTTCCAGCGCGAGGGCGTCACCGACAAGGTGGTGTTCGGCGTCATGGGCGACTCCACGTTCTTCCACAGCGGCATGACCGGCGCTGCCGAGATCATCTACAACAACGGCCGCATGATCCCCTGCGTGCTGGATAACCGCATCACCGGCATGACCGGCCACCAGGAGAACCCCGGCACGGGCTTCACCCTGATGGGCGAGCCCGCTCCCATGATCAGCGTGGAAAAGGTGCTGGAGGCCTATGGCTTCGCCCCTGTCTTCACCGTGGATCCCCAGGATCTGACGGCCATGAAGAAAACCGTGGACGAGGCGGTGGCCGCGCTCAACGAGGGCAAGCATCCCGCTATCGTCACCCGCCGTCCCTGCCTGCTGATCAAGCGTGTGAAGCAGGATCTGGGCATGTGCGTGGTCAACACCGACAAGTGCAAGAGCTGCAAGAGCTGCCTGAAGGTGGGCTGCCCCGCCATCTCCATGGAGAACGGCAAGGCGTTCATCGACCGCACCCAGTGCGTGGGCTGCACCGTCTGCGCGCAGGCTTGCCCGTTTGATGCCATCGAAAAGGAGGAGAAGTAACATGAACGATGTGAAAAGCTGCCTGTTGGTAGGCGTGGGCGGTCAGGGCGCGATCCTGATCTCCAAGATCATGTCCAACGGCTTTATGAAGGCCGGTTACGATGTCAAGCAGAGCGAGGTACACGGCATGGCGCAGCGCGGCGGCTCCGTGTCCACCCAGGTGCGCTGGGGCAAGAAGGTCTACGGCCCCGTGTTCGGCAAGGGCGAGGCGGACATCATGGTGGCGCTGGAGAAGATGGAAGCCGTCCGCTATGCGGAGTTCCTGAACCCCAACGGCGTGGCGGTCATCAATGACTACGCCATCAAGTCCACCACCATCGCCTCCGGCGCTGAGGAGTATCCGCAGGGCTGCATCGAGGCCATGCAGAAGAACTTCAAGACCATCGCCGTGCCCGCCAGCGACATCGCCATCCAGCTGGGCAATCCCAAGTGCATGAACGTGGTGCTGTTCGGCGCCATGTGCGACTCCCTGGGCTGCCCGGATATCGACTGGGAGCAGATCGTGGCCGAGACGGTGCCCGCCAAGGTCAAGGAGCTGAATCTGAAGGCCTTCCGCGCCGGTCGTGAGGCCGCCAAGAACGCCAAGTAAATAACCGTACAACGGAGTACAACTGAGAGGCAGGCGCTTGCGCCTGCCTCTTTGTGCTGCCGGCGGGGCGATGTGTGGGCATCGTCCCCTGCGGACGGGTGCGATGAACCGTTGTAGGGGACGGCGCCCCGACGTCCCGTCCTGCATGACCGGCGTACCCTGTAGGGCGGGACCCATGTGTCCCGCCGCAAAATGCGCATTTGTCCGGCGGGGCAATGTGTGGGCATCGTCCCCCTGCGGATGGGTGCGATGAACCGTTGTAGGGGACGGCGTCCCGACGTCCCCGTATGACTGCTGCACCCCGTAGGGGACGGCGTCCCGACGTCCCGCTTTCTGTCATCCCGAGCCAGTGACTGCGTCACTGGCGTGGGAATCCGTCTCCTTGCAGGAAAAGAACGGATTGCCGCGTCGCTGCGCGCCGCGAAGCAAGTGCCCTTGGGGTACTCCTCGCAATGACAGGCTTTTCCGATCGCCTGAGACGGACGCGGGGCGCCCGCTTTTTGTAAATTTACAAAATCCCACTACCAAAACAGAGGAAGATGTGGTATGATACCTGCGTGAGAATAGGCCGGGCGAGAGGAGGGAGTGCCATGCTGCGGCGTGTGAAACGATATATCCTGCTGACGGGTCTGTCGGCGCTGCTGTCGGCGCTGCTGACTGGGTGCGGCTTTTCCGACGCCTCGGTGGAGGAGCTGTTCACCCTGCCCCGCATGGCGGAGGAGTATACAGGGCTGACAAAGGAACTGGACGACCTGATTGCCCAGGGCTATGAATACGCCTCGCCTACCGGCGGACGGAACATCCAGTCCGTCCAGATGGTGGATCTGGACGGCGACGGACAGCAGGAGGCGCTGGCCTTCTTCCGTATGAGCAGCGACGAAAAGCCCCTGAAAATATTTGTATTCCGTCTGGAGGACGGGACATACACCCGCTTCTGCACCATCGAGAGCAGCGGCAGCGCCATCGACAGCGTGTACTATCAGGATCTCAACGGCGACGGCCGCCGGGAGCTGATCGTGGGCTGGCGTATCAGCGCCGAGGTACAGACCGTGGCGGTATACACCGTGGCGCGGGAGCCGGTGGTGCTCATGTCCAGCGGCTACAGCCGCTTCACCATGCAGGATCTCAACAGCGACGGCATCCCCAGCCTGCTGGTGCTGCGCACCGATGGCAACAGCCAGTCGGTGGCGGAATTCTACGGCTGGCAGGACGAGCAGATGGGCGTGGCCTACCGCTGCGTGCTGTCCAGCAGCATGGCGTCCCTGAACCGGGGCAGCATGGTCAGCGGACGGGTGGACGCCGACACGCCGGCACTGTTCATCACCGGTGTGGACGAGCAGGGCATGGCGGTCACGGACATTCTGGTGTTCCGCTCTGAGCTGGGGCTGGTGAATCTGGCGCTGACCGGCAGCAGCACCGGCGTGTCCAACGCGGTCTTTGCCTACCGCCAGCTGTCGCCCCAGGATATTGACGGCGACGGCAGCATCGAGATACCCGACCCGGATCCCTCCTGGTCGGGCGAACAGACCGACGGGCTGGTGCGCTGGATGCGCTGCAGCGGCGACGGCGAGCTGTCCGTGGCGGCAGAGACGTACCACAGCCTGTCCTGCGGCTGGTATCTGAACATACCGGAGAGCTGGTGGGACTGGAACGTGGAGGCGGTCACCGGCAGCATCAGCAACGAAAACCAGCTGAATCTCAACATCAACGGCGACCCTGTGCTGAGCATCTACACCATCACCGGCGAAAACCGGGAGAACAGGGGACGCCTCGGCAAACGCATCGTCCTGCGCCGCCAGACAGCCACCGTCTACGCCGGTGAGCTGTACGACGCCGGCGCCTATTACGGCATGGATGAGGATCTGCTGCGCCGCAGCTTCAGCCTCATCGTGGGCACATGGAGCAACTGACAAGGAGGGGACTCAATGAAAAAGGTACTGGTACTGGAGGACGAATCCAGCATCCGCAGCTTTATCGTCATCAACCTGCGCCGCGCCGGTTACGAGGTGGTGGAGGCCGAAAGCGGCGAAGAAGCGCTGGAAAAGCTGAAGCTGCACAGCGATGTGCGCGTGGCGCTTCTGGACATCATGCTGCCCGGCATCGACGGCTTTGAGGTCTGCCGCCGCATCCGCGCCACCAACGCTTCCATCGGCATCATCATGCTCACCGCCCGCTCTCAGGAGATGGACAAAGTCACCGGTCTCATGACCGGTGCCGACGACTACGTCACCAAGCCCTTCTCCCCCGCGGAGCTGACCGCCCGCGTGGACGCCCTCATGCGGCGCAGCGGCGGCGCTGCCGTGGAGGCCGGCGAGATCAACCAGCCGCCCTTCCTCCTGAACACCCGCAACCGTACCTTGGAGAAGAACGGCCAGCGCATCAAGCTCACCCAGGTGGAGTATGCCATCATGAAAATGTTCATGGAGAACCCCGGCAAAGCGCTCTCCCGCGAGGAGATTCTCGACATGGTCTGGGGTCACGACTACTTCGGCGAGCTGAAGATCGTCGACGTGAACATCCGCCGCCTGCGGCTGAAAATTGAGGACAACGCCACGAATCCGACCTTTATCACTACAATTTGGGGCTTCGGCTACAAGTGGGGCCTGTAATACGCGTCTTTTTCCTCCATACTTTGTTGGGAAAGCTTGCCATACAGAAAGTATGGCTGCGCTTTCCCGCCTTGTCTGGAGAAAAAATCCACGCATTACATGGGCGTCGGCTTGACGTACACACGGTACGCCAGCGCCTCCGCGCCTCGTCCTGACGAAAAATCTCTCGCTGTCCCTCCGTGCCTCGTCTGGAGAAAAATCCACGCATTACACAGATGCCTCCGCGTCTCGTCCTGACGAAAAATCTCCCGCTGTCCCGCTGTGCCCCATCTGGGGAAAAAATCCACGCATTACACAGGTGCCGCCGCGCCTCGTCCTGACGAAAAATTTCCCGCTGTCCCGCGATGCCCTGTCTGGGAAAAAATCCGGGACTGTCAAAAAATCTGTCATTGCGAGCCAGTGCGCGCCGCGAAGCAAGTGCCCTTGGGGTACACACTGGCGTGGCAATCCGCTCCTGAACCCTTCGTTTTGCACTTTTGATGCAGAAGCGTCCTGTCGTCCCGCTGCGCAGCATTCTGCCCGAAAGGAGATGCTCACCTTGGCAAAAAAAGTGAAAAAGGTACAGGGCCTGAAGCGCCGGTGGCTGACCGGCAGCATGGGGCCCGTACTGGTGATACTGCTGCTGGTGGGCGTGCTCATCTCCGTGGGCTTTGCCAGCAGCTACTACAACAGCGCCCGCTCCGCCCTGCGGGCGAAGGCCGCCGCCGGCGCGGACTATTTCAACACCTATGTGATGACCAGCTACCGGGAGTATTACCGCAGCGCCACGGTCTACGCCGCCGCCTTCGATGACGGCGACCGGATCGAGCTGCAATTCCTCAACAGCTCCGGCCGGGTGGAGGTGACAACGCGGGGCGTCACTGTGGGTACCTACCCCGGAACGCCTGAGATATACAGCGCCATTGAAAGCGGCGAGGTGAAGGACTACGTGGGGCGCGACGTCGTCACCGGCGAGCGGATCATGGCGGCGTCCAGCCTGCTGAAATTCAACGGGCAGGTGGTGGGCGTCATGCGCTACGTCACCGCCATCGGGAACATCGACCGGCAGGTGCTGCTGACGGTGCTGCTGGTGGCCGGCGTCATGGTGGCGGTGGTGGGACTGATCGTCCTGTCCAGCATGATCTTCATCAACAACGTGGTGGCGCCGGTGTCGGCGGTGTCGGAGGCGGCCAAGCGCATCTCCGGCGGCAGCTACGGCGTGCAGATACCCAACAAATACTCCGACGAGATGGGCGAGCTGGTGGACAACATCAACGACATGTCCCGGAAGATCGGCGAGAGCGAGCGGATGAAATCCGAGTTCATCTCCTCCGTGTCCCACGAGCTGCGCACACCGCTGACGGCCATCAACGGCTGGGGCGAGACGCTGCTGGAGGACGAATCCAACGACGTGCAGCAGCTCAAGCGCGGTGTGCAAATCATGGTGAAGGAGTCCCGCCGCCTGACCAACATGGTGGAGGAGCTGCTGCAATTCTCCCGGCTGGAGGACGGCCGCTTCACCTTACAGGTGGAGGACACCGACCTGCAGGCGGAGCTGGAGGACGCGGTGTACAGCTACCGGGAGCTGTTCCGGCAGGACGGCATCGCGCTGGAGTATTCCAGCGACCGGGCAGAGTACAGCGAGGTCATCTCCGGCGACCCGGAGCGGCTGAAGCAGGTGTTCTGCAATCTGCTGGACAACGCCGCCAAGCACGGCGGCAGCGGCAAGCGCATCACCGTGCACCTGACCCAGCGGGACGGGGAATACGTGATCACCATCCGGGACTTCGGCCCCGGCATCCCGGAGGCGGAGCTGCCCTATGTAAAGCAGAAGTTCTACAAGGGTTCCTCCAAGGCCAGAGGCAGCGGCATCGGTCTGGCGGTGTGCGACGAGATCGTGCAGCGCCACGGCGGACGGCTGGACATCGCCAATGCCGAGGGCGGCGGCACCGTGGTAACGGTATACCTGCCGCTGAAAAAGCAGACAGAGGCGGCGCTGTGACGCGCGCGGAGAAAGTAAAAATAAAAATCGAACAGGCGTTGCATTTTTCAAGCAAATGTGCTATGCTTGCGACAGAAAGGAATTTAGCAGACCTATGGAGAAAAAGAAGGGCGGTTTCCGCACCAGTATCGGAGGGCAGGCGCTGATCGAGGGGATCCTCATGCGCGGGCCGGAGAAGGACGCCATCGTTGTCCGCTCGCCGGAGGGACTGGTGACAAAGGTCACGGAGCGGAAATTCGTTAAGGATAAATACCCCATTCTGGGCATCCCCATCCTGCGGGGCGCGGTGACGTTCATCAGCTCCATGATCACCGGCGTGAAGGCGCTGATGTTCTCGGCGGACTACTTCCCGGACGATGAAAACGCGGAGCCGGGCAAGCTGGAGAAGTGGCTGGACGAGCACATCCCGGCGGACAAGCTGCAATCGCTGATCGTGGCGTTCTCGGTGGTGCTCAGCATCGGGCTGATGCTGGTGCTGTTCATGCTGCTGCCCACGTTCATCGCCGGGCTGTTCCACGCCACCAGCCCGGCGGTACACAACCTCATCGAGGGCGTGGTGAAGATCGCGGTGCTGCTGACCTACATGATCCTCTGCTCCAAGCAGAAGGACGTGTACCGGGTGTTCTGCTACCACGGCGCGGAGCACAAGACCATTTTCTGCTACGAGGCGGGTCTGCCGCTGACGGTGGAGAACGTCCGCATCCAGCCCCGGCACCATCCCCGCTGCGGCACCAGCTTTCTGTTCGTGGTGGTCATCGTGTCCATCATCGTGTCCAGTCTGGTGTTTCCCTACATCAATTGGCAGAGCATCTGGGTGCGCGTGGGCGTGAAGCTGCTGCTGCTGGTTCCCGTGGTGGGCGTGACCTACGAGTTCAACCGGCTGGTGGGCGCCCATGACAACGTGGTGACGCGTATTCTGTCCGCCCCCGGCATGTGGCTGCAAAACTTCACCACCCATGAGCCGGACGACTCCATGATCGAGGTGGCCATCGAAGCCATGAAGCTGGTCATTCCGGAGCAGCAGGGCAAAGACAACTGGTGACAGCCGCGGCAGGGCGGCGCTGTCCGCCCGCCGGCAGAGCGCATTTTCCCGAAAAACTCGAAGAAAGTGAAAACGGGACGTATTATGGCAATTACATATAACAATTTGTATTTGGATATCCGGCAGCAATTCCTGCGCGCCGGACTGCCGGACCCCACGCTGGAGTCGCGGGAGCTGGTGTGCTGTGCCTCCGGAAAGAGCCGGGAGGAGCTGAGCCGCGACGGGCGGCTGTATGTGCCCGACACGGTGGAGCAGCAGGTGCGGCGGCTGGCGCAGCGCCATCTGGACGGCGAGCCGGTGGCCTACCTGATCGGCGAGTGGGAGTTTTACGGCCTGCCGCTGGACATCTCCGAGAGCGTGCTGATCCCCCGGCCGGACACGGAGGTGCTGGTGGATCGGGCGCTGGCCTGTATAAAGACGCTGGACGAGCCGCGGGTGCTGGATCTGTGCGCCGGCTCCGGCTGCATCGGTCTGGCAATAGCCAAAAATGCGCCGGGCTGCCATGCGGTGCTGGGCGAGCTGGACGAGGGCGCGCTGCGCGTCTGCCGCCAGAACATCCGCCGCAACGACCTGACGGGGCGCGTGGTATCCCTGCAGCTGGACGCGCGGGAGAAGCCCCCGGCGCATCTGGGCGAGTTCGACTGCATCGTCTCCAACCCGCCCTACATCCCCGACGGGGACATCGCCGGGCTGGACGTGTCGGTGCGGGACTACGAGCCGCATCTGGCGCTGAAGGGCGGCGAGGACGGACTGGACTTCTACCGGGACATCACCCGGCTGTGGACGGCGGCGCTCCGCGTGGGCGGCAGGCTGCTGTTCGAGGTGGGCATCGGTCAGGCGGACGAGGTGCTGCGCATCATGCGGAGCGTGGGCTTCGGTGATCTGGAGATCACCCCCGACCTGAACGGCATCCCCCGGGTGGTGGAAGGCGTACTGCATAAGGAGCTGTGAGTACTGTCCTGAAAACGGGACAGCAAGGGGCGCAGAATAGACATATATTCAACTGAGGAGGACGGAATTATGGCGGCGAAGAAGGAAACGGTTGCCGCGGCACCGGTGGTGTCGGACAAGAAAAAGGCGCTGGAGACAGCCATGCAGCAGATCGAGAAGATGTACGGCAAGGGCTCCATCATGCGCTACGGCGCGGAGAGCACGATGAACGTGGAGTCCATTCCCACCGGCTCCCTGTCGCTGGATCTGGCACTGGGCATCGGCGGCCTGCCCCGCGGCCGTATCGTGGAGATCTACGGGCCGGAGTCCTCCGGCAAGACCACGCTGGCGCTGCATGTGCTGGCGGAGGCGCAGAAAATGGGCGGCGAGGTGGCCTTTGTGGACGCCGAGCACGCGCTGGATCCCACCTACGCCAAGGCGCTGGGCGTCAACGTGGAGGATATGCTCATCTCCCAGCCGGACACCGGCGAACAGGCGCTGGAGATCACCGAGGCGCTGGTGCGCAGCGGCGCCATCGACGTGGTGGTGGTGGACTCCGTGGCGGCGCTGGTGCCCCGCGCCGAGATCGAGGGCGAAATGGGCGACAGCTTCGTGGGTCTGCACGCCCGGCTCATGAGTCAGGCGCTGCGCAAGCTGACGGGCATCATCAACAAGACCAATTCCATCGTCATCTTTATCAACCAGCTGCGCGAGAAGGTGGGCGTCATGTACGGCAATCCGGAGGTCACCACCGGCGGCCGCGCCCTGAAGTTTTACGCCAGCGTCCGCATCGACGTGCGCCGCATCGAGACGCTGAAGTCCGGCGGCGAGGTGGTGGGCAACCGCACCCGCGCCAAGGTGGTGAAGAACAAGGTGGCGCCTCCTTTCCGTGAAGCGGAGTTCGACATCATGTACGGCGAGGGCATCAGCAAGCTGGGCGACCTGCTGGATCTGGCGGTGAAGCTGGATCTGGTGCAGAAGAGCGGCTCCTGGTTCAACATGGGCGAGCTGCGGCTGGGTCAGGGACGCGACGCGGCCAAGCAGTACTTCCGCGACCATCCCGACGAGGCCGCCAAGCTGGAAACGGCGGTGCGCGAGAACTTCCACAAGCTGATGGGCAGCCAGTCCCGCGTGGCGGCCAAGGCCGCAGGCCGGGCGGTGGACGTGTCCGCCGACGACTTCGACGACGAAGACTGATGCGCATCGACCGGATCGAAAAATCCAAGCATAAGCAGGAGCGCGTGCTGGTGTTTCTGGAGGGGGGCGACCTCCTCCGGATCACCGGCGCGGAGCTTCTGCGCTTTGGCTTATATAAGGGTATGGACTTACCGCCGGAGCTTGTGGTAGAATTACAGGCGGCGGCGCAGAAGTCGGAGCTGAAGCAGACGGCGGCGCGGATGGCCTCCGGCCAGATGCTGTCGAAAAAAGAAGTCCGGCGGCGCCTGACGAAGAAGGGTGCCACCGAGCAGGAGGCCGAGGAGACGGCCGACTGGCTGGAATCGCTGGGCGCGGTGGACGATGCCGGGTACGCCGGGGTCATCGTCCGGCACTACGGCGCCATGGGCTACGGCGCGGGGCGGGTGCGGCAGGAGCTGCACCGCCGGGGCGTGCCGAAGGAGCTGTGGGACGCGGCGCTGGAGCAGCTGCCGCCGCCGGAGGAGGCCATACGGAAATTTCTGGCGGGGAAGCTGCGGGGACGCGGCATGACCCCGGAGGACAGCCGCCGGCTGGCCGCCGCCCTGCAGCGGCGGGGCTTTGCCTGGCAGGAGATACGCCCTGTGCTCAACGAGTGGGGGCAGGAGATCGAGGAGACGTGAGGTACACAACGTGAAGGTTGCATTTATTTCCCTTGGCTGTGCCAAGAATCTGGTGAATACCGAGCAGATGATGGCGCTGTGCCGCGACGCGGGGCACACGCTGCAGGAGGAGCCGGCGGGCGCGGATGCCGTGGTCATCAACACCTGCGGGTTTATCGACAGCGCCAAGGAGGAGGCTATCGACACCATTCTCTCCGTGGCGGAGCTGAAGAGCGCCGGTCAGGTGGGCAAAATTCTGGTGACGGGCTGTCTCACCCAGCGCTACCGGCAGGAGATACTGGACGAGCTGCCGGAGGTGGACGGCATCATGGGCACCGGCAGCTACGGCGAGATCGTGCCGGCGCTTGCGGAGATGATGGCCGGCGGCACGCCCCGCCGCTTTGCCGACATCCACGGCATGATCGACGAATTCGACCGGGTGCTGACCACGCCGGGGCACTATGCCTACCTGCGCATCGCGGAGGGCTGCGACAATCGCTGCGCCTACTGCGTGATCCCCTCCCTGCGGGGCAGGTACCGCAGCCGCCGCATGGAGGACGTGCTGTCGGAGGCAAAAAAGCTGGCTGACGCAGGTGTGAAGGAGTGCATCGTCATCGCCCAGGACATCACCCGCTACGGCATCGACCTGTACGGCGAGAAGAAGCTGGCGGCGCTGCTGCGGGAGCTGTGCAAGCTGGACTTCCACTGGATCCGGCTGCACTATCTCTATCCCGACGAGTTCACCGACGAGCTGATCGACACCATCGCCGCCGAGGACAAGGTGCTGCCCTATCTGGACATCCCCATCCAGCACTGCAACGACAAGGTGCTGCGCGCCATGAACCGCCGGGGCGACAAGGCGGAGCTGCTGGCGCTGTTCCGTAAGCTGCGGGAGCGTATCCCCGGTCTGGTGCTGCGCACCAGCCTCATCACCGGCCTGCCCTTCGAGGACGAGGCCGCCTTCGAGGAGCTGTGTGACTTCCTGCGGGAGGTGCGCATCGAGCGGGCGGGCGTGTTCCCCTACTCCCCGGAGGAGGGGACGCCGGCGGCGCGGATGCTGAACCGGGTGGACACCGCCGAGGCGGAGCGCCGGGCGGAGCTGGTGGTGGATGTGCAGTTCCGCATCATGGACGACTTCAACGACAGCCGCATGGGTACGGTGGTCGAGGTGCTGTGCGACGGCTTCGACCAGCAGGCCATGCAGTTCGTGGGGCGCAGCTACGCCGAAAGCCCCGACATCGACGGGCGCATCTATTTCACCGCCGATCACGAGGTAGAGGCGGGCGAGTTCGTGCCGGTGCGCATCACCGGCGCCATGGACGGCGAGCTGACCGGCCAGCTGGCGGAATAAAAAGCAGTTTTCTTTCCCGGCGGAATGTGGTATACTGTGCGGGATACGATCAAGAAAGGCGGATACATATATGACTACGGCGAATAAACTGACGATCCTGCGGGTGCTGATGATCCCTGCGTTTCTGGCGGTGCTGTACTGGGGCTTCCCCGGCAGCCGCTATGTGGCACTGGGCATTTACATCGTGGCCTGCCTGACCGACCTGCTGGACGGCTATATCGCCCGGCACTATAACCAGGTTTCCGATTTCGGGAAATTCATGGATCCGTTGGCGGACAAGTGCCTTGTGATGGCGGCGCTGTGCTGGTTCGTGGAGGAGGGCACCTTCTTCGCGTGGGTGCTGGCCATCGTGCTGCTGCGGGAGTTTGCCGTGTCCGGCATGCGCCTTGTGGCCGTGGAGAAGGGGCGCGTCATCGCTGCCGGCTGGTCGGGCAAGATCAAGACCGCCAGCACCATGGTGTGCATCTGCCTGATCCTGCTGGGCATTCCCCAGTGGCTGAACTATGTGTGTCAGGGCGTCATCCTGGTGACAACCGTGTACTCCGGCATCGAATACTTCGCCAAAAACGCCGACGTGTTCAAAGAGGTCAAATGACTTGACAGGCGGGGAATAGTTTGAAAAAGGGAAAATTGTGAATAAGTACTTGCATTTTTCGATATAGCGTGCTAAACTAAAGAAGTAACCTGCCTTCGGCAGAAAAGCCCATGGGCTTTGTCTTTTCATATGAAAAGACAAAGCATCCTGTTGAATGTCTCAAAAAGACAGCATGGACAATGCGGTCGAAGCGGGGGTAAAAAGAAATAAGACACAGAAAGAGAGGAGCAATGACATGAGACAGGAAAAGAAGGTCGGGGGAACGAAGCGGGCGCTGCTGACCAGTGTGCTGGCCCTTGTGCTGAGCTTGGCGATGTTGGCGGGCAGTACATTTGCATGGTTTACAGATACGGCCTCCACCGGCGTCAACAGGATCGTATCCGGCAATCTGGACGTGGGTCTGCAGTACTGGGGCGTTGGTGAGGATGGCAAAAAGACATGGCTCACCGCAGAGAACTCAGAGGAGCTGTTCGACAAGAACGCCCTGTGGGAGCCGGGCTACACCCAGATCGTCTATCTGAAGGTGGAGAACAACGGCAATCTGGCGCTGACCTACGCCATGCAGATCACGCCGGTGCATGAGACGGTGGGCGTCAATGTGGAAGGCGAGGAGTTCAAGCTCTCCGACTATATCAAGTTCGGCTGGACGGCGTTTACGGTCGATGGGGATGGAGCACCCGTTGCCCTTGACCGTGAAGCGGCACAGACCGGCGTCGGTGACGGCGCGCAGCTGGGGACAACCCTGCACCGTCAGGCGGCTAAGCCGCTGGCGGCCGATGCGGAAGAGCTGGTGGCGCTGGTGGCTTGGATGCCTGAGAATGTGGGCAACGAGGCCAACTACAGCACAGTGCAGCCCACCATCGAGCTGAGCCTGAAGGTACTGGCGACCCAGGCCGCGGTAGAGAGCGACAGCTTCAACAACACCTATGACGAAGATGCGGTGGATGATGAGGGATTGGACAGCAAGCCGGAATATAATTATAAATCTCTCTACGACTATGACAACCCTAAGGGTTATGGCGTCGAGCTGGTGAGAAATGCAGAAGGCAAAGTGGTCAAGGCCATTGTGTCCGGTGTCAACGGCAAGGTACCGGATGGATTCTTTGCAAATTTGAAGGGATCGGTAGATGAAAACGGCAAACCGATAGCGGTGCCGGCCGAGAGATGGGCAGATCTCACGGAAGTCGTGATCGAGGATGGTGTGACAGAGATCGGCAAGGATGTGTTTCAAGGTTGCGTAGGGCTGACAAACGTGACGATCCCCGATAGCGTCAAGAAAATCGGCACTTGGTCGTTTTATATGTGCAAAGGCCTGAAAAATGTAGATATTCCCGCAAATATGGAGATTGGAGACTCCAGCTTCCGCCAAAGCGGTTTGGAGCAGGTGACGGTTTCTGGCGGCTCTGTTGGGAATTATGCCTTCCACAGAAGCGAGGATTTGAAAAAAATAACCGTCAACTGCGAGACCATAGGTGAGGAAGCGTTCTCCGGCTGCGATTATTTGACAGATATTACGCTGGGCGAGAATGTAAAAACCCTTGGCGACAAGGCGTTCTATACCTGCGATGCTTTGGAACGTGTTGAGATACCCAGCACCGTGACCGACATCGGGGAGAAGACTTTCTACTCTTGCCCCGCGCTGAAGGAGGCTATTATCAGAGCTGGAACGGTCAAGGCCGGAACCTTCTATAACTGCCGGGCATTGACGACACTGATCATCAGTGACAACGCAACGTTGGATGCCTCCTTTACGGTGGGAAACACGTGTGCAAAAGAGACACTTGAAACCGTCAAAATCGAAAGAGGCGAGATCGGGATTAGCGCATTCAACAGTTGCCCGAACCTTACCACAGTAGAATTGGGCACTGGTGTGACTTCAGTCGGCGATAATGCATTTTCCAAATGCACAGCACTTAAATCCATTAATATTGGCGATGGTGTGACCTCTATTGGGAAAAATGCTTTTAATGGCTGTACGGCACTGACAAATGCGAATATCGGGAGCGGCGCCATTGGCGAAAGCGCATTCAATGGCTGCACAATCCTTGCCAATGTAACGCTGGGCAATGGCGTGACCTCGATTGGAAGGAATGCATTCCTCAGATGTAAGGCACTGACCTCCATGGACATTGGCAGCAGCGTGAGGACAATTGAAAGCTACGCATTTTCCGGTTGTGAGGCACTGAAAGAAGTGACGATTTCTGCCGCTCAGGTGAAAAGTGGTGCATTCTCAAAAGCAACAGCACTGGAAAAAGTTACCTTTGGCAATGATGTGACGAACATTGCGGCTGGCGTATTCAATGGTAGCGGTATAAAAACAAATAACGGACAGCTTTACCTGAAGGCTGGCACATGGACAAGTAATCGCAAATCCACTCAGGTGACGGAAGGACAGTACATCACTGTTGGTGACGAAGTTTTCAATCAGATTGTAGCCGGCAAGGCCGCAACCTGGTCTGCCACCTAACCCGCTATTTGCCCTCCCCATGAGAAGTCCCGCGTCTTCGGACGCGGGGCTTCGCCTTTTGACCAAATGACTTGACAGGCGGGGAAATTCCTGCTACTATTAACTGAACCGAATAGCGCGTTGATCGGAAAGAGTACGCACCAGAGCTTTGCCAAGAGAGGGACGGCCACCGGCTGAAAGGCGTCCTGCCGAGCGGTGCGGAAAGTGCGTCCGGGAGCGCGGGGGATGTGGATGCCCTCCGGCTGGCCAACGTCATCAGGCCGTACTTGAGTGATAAACGAGAGTGGAACCGCGAAGTTCATTTCGCCTCTCAGACTATTTTGTCTGAGAGGCGTTTTTTATCGTTCAAATAAATTTATCATATAAAAGGAGAAGCACCATGTATCTGTATAATTCCGCTACCCACAAGAAAGAGGAGTTCAAGACCCACACGCCGGGGCATGTGGAGATGTACACCTGCGGCCCCACCGTGTACCACTTTGCCCATATCGGCAACCTGCGCTCCTACATCATGGAGGACGTGCTGGAGAAGTACCTGCGCTACGTCGGATACGACGTGAACCGCGTCATGAACATCACCGACGTGGGACACCTGACCTCCGACGCCGACGAGGGCGAGGACAAGATGCTCAAGGGCGCCAAGCGGGAGCACAAGTCCGTCATGGAGATCGCCCAGTACTACACCGACGCCTTCTTCTCCGACTGCCGGAAGCTGAACATCAAGCGTCCGGACGTGGTGCAGCCTGCCACCGGCCTCATCGACGACTATATCAAGATCATCACCAAGCTCATCGACACCGGTTACGCGTATCTGGCCGGCGGCAACGTGTACTTCGACACCAGCAAGCTGAAGCGGTACTATATCTTCAACGACCACAACGAGGAGGATCTGGCCGTGGGCGTCCGCGAGGGCGTGGAGGAGGACACCAACAAGCGCAACAAGAACGACTTTGTGCTGTGGTTCACCAAGTCCAAGTTCGAGGATCAGGCGCTGAAATGGGATTCCCCCTGGGGCGTGGGCTATCCCGGCTGGCACATTGAGTGCTCCGGCATCTCCATGAAGTACAACGGCGAGTATCTGGATCTGCACTGCGGCGGCGTGGACAACGCCTTCCCCCACCACACCAACGAGATCGCCCAGTCGGAGAGCTATCTGGGTCACCCCTGGTGCCCCCACTGGTGCCATGTGGCGCACCTGAACACCGACCACGGCAAGATGTCCAAGTCCAAGGGCGAGTTCCTGACCGTCAGCCTGCTGGAGGAGAAGGGCTACGACCCGCTGGCGTACCGGTTCTTCTGCCTGCAGAGCCACTACCGCAAGAGCCTTGTGTTCACATGGGAGAATCTGGACAACGCCACCGTCGCCTACAACAAGCTGCTGGCACGCATCGCAGCGCTGAAGGACGAGGGCGACGTGGAGCAGGCTGCCTTTGACGAGTACAAGGCCAAGTTCATGGCGGCCATGGACAACGACCTGAACACCTCCATGGCGGTGACGGTGCTGTATGACGTGCTGAAGGCCAAGACCAACGACAAGACGAAGCTGGCGCTGCTGGACAGCTTCGACACGGTGCTGGGGCTGAAGCTGCTGGAGAAGGCGGCGGAGCTGCGCGCCAAGCAGGTGGCCGCCGCGCCCGCTGCCGGCGGGTTTGCCGTGGTCAGCGAGGACGGCGAGGAGAACGCCGAGGTGGAGGCGCTGATCCGCGCCCGCGCCGACGCGAAGAAGGCCAAGAACTTTGCGGAGGCCGACCGCATCCGCGACGAGCTGAAGGCGCAGGGCATCGAGATCACCGATGTACCCGGCGGCGCCAAGTGGAAGCGGATTTAAGTTGACATAAAAAAGAGCGCCCGCGCGGGCGCTCTTTTTTTGCGATAGGAGGGACGCCGTCCCCTATGGGCGGACAGAGTCGTACTGTCATTCCGAGCCAGTGACCGCATCCCCTACGAAAGGCTTCACTTTGCACCATTCAGGAACAGTTCCTCTGCCTGTTGCTGTGCGCAGGTCAGACAGGACACAGCGCTGTCCGTTCGCCCGGCGGCTATTTCCCGCAGCGCCGTGGTAATGGCATTGAACAGCAAAAGATACATCTTCTTGTACATTTTTTCACCCCCGTCCATGCGTCATAACTGCGTCAAACGCACAATTTACTATACTCCTTCGCTATTATTTTGTCAATACTTCGTCATGGAGGCGGCAAAATGAAGGATAATCTCAGTCGATACACGCTGCGGGTAGAGCAGGTACTGCTGGACAAGCTGGGCTATATCGCGGAATATGAGGGACGCACAAAGAACCGGGAGCTGGAGCAGATGATCAAAAAGCGCATCAGCGACTTTGAAAAAGAGCACGGACAGATCCCACAGGCATAAAAAAGAGACGGCGAAGCCGTCTCTTTTTTTATGTCAACCAACCTCCGATCCCCACGAACAGGCAGCCCAGCGCGAAGAAAAACGCCAGAATGCCGGTGACGTACAGCCAGAAGCGCTTTGCGCCCAGCCGGGGATAGTCCAGAAACGGGTAGGGGTACAGCTTGTCGCTGTGGCCGATCGGCACGCCGGTGCGCGCCCGCAGCATGGCAAAGGCGAAGTACGCCAGCGGCAGCACCAGCCACCACGCGGCGTGAGCCACGGTCAGGCCGGTCTTATCCTGCCACAGCAGCCATTGCAGCACCACAAGGCCGGGGGTGACGTAGTGGACACACAGATTCCCGAAGGAGAAGCGCCCTCTCAGCCAGCTCTCGTCGCCCCGGCGCCGGGCGGAGGGGATGAGCACAAAGGCGTAGATCAGATGGGTGACGTAGATGCACAGCGTCACGCTCACCGCCACGCCGGGGGAGCTGAGCCACCGGTATACGCCGCCGTCCGGGTCGTGGCCGCTGGCGCCCAGCACCAGCTCGTACACCAGAATGAAGAGATTGCTCAGGTGGGTGTAGTACACGAAAAACCCGGCGCGGAAGCATTTTTTCTCCGGCAGCCACGCCTTTTTCCACAGGCCGACGGCGGTGACGACCGCGATGGCCAGAGCCGATATCCGCAGCATCATAGACCGTGCAGCTCCTTCAGCAAGGCGATCTCCCGGGCGTAGCCCGGCAGCTCGTTGGGCGTCTCCAGCACGAAGGGCAGCCCCTGCAGCGCCGGATGGCGCACCACGCGCCCCAGCGCCTCCGCGCCCAGACAGCCCTCGCCGATGCGGGCGTGGCGATCCTTGTGGGAGCCGACCGGGTTTAGGCTGTCGTTGACGTGGACGGCTCTCAGCCGGTCAAGACCGATGACCCGGTCAAACTCCGTCAGCACGCCGTCCGGGTCGTCCGCGATGTCGTACCCCGCGTCGGACACATGGCAGGTGTCCAGACACACGCCCAGCTTGTCCGACAGCTCCACCCGGTCGATGATCTCCCGCAGCTCCTCGAAGCGGCTGCCCACCTCGCTGCCCTTGCCGGACATGGTCTCCAGCAGCACCGTGGTGCGGATATCCGGCGTCAGGATGGCGTTCAACGTCTCCGCGATCTGACAGATGCCCGTCTCCATGCCCTGCCCGGTATGGCTGCCGGGGTGGAAGTTGTACACGTTGCCGGGAATATGCTCCATGCGCTTCAGGTCGTCCGCCAGCGTCATGCGGGCAAACTCCCGGGTGTGCTCGTCCTTGGAGCAGGGGTTGATGGTGTAGGGCGCGTGAGCCACCAGCGTGCCGAAGCTGTTCTCCGCCGCCAGCTCCAGAAACGCAGCCACGTCCGCCGGGTCGATGGCCTTGGCCTTGCTGCCCCGGGGATTGCGGGTGAAGAACTGAAAGGTGTTGGCGCCAATGGACAGCGCCGTTTTGCCCATAGCCAGAAAGCCGTCGGAGGCGGAGAGATGGCAGCCGATATAGAACATGGTGTGTCTCCTTTCACAGCGCCAGCGTCCGGACGTCCGCGTGGCCGTTGTCGATGGTGAGTATGCCGCAGGTGGGATGCAGCCGGTCGCCCGCCGCGCCGGGATTCAGCGTCAGCAGCGTGCCGTCGTTGTCCACCAGCGGCACATGGGTGTGGCCGAACAGCAGCACCTGCGCGCCGTACTCCTTCGCCGCGTACAGGGCGGACATGGGGGAGCTTTTCACGTTCCGGGTGTGGCCGTGGAGCATGAAGATGCGCACGCCGCCCATCTCCAGCAGCCGCTCCGGCTGGTCACAGCTGCCCCAGTCGCAGTTGCCGGGCACGCCCTCCATGGGCAGGGCGGGGAATTCCCCCTCCAGCGCCGTCAGATCCCGCTGACAGTCGCCCAGATGCAGCACCCGATCCGGCTGCACCTGCTCCACGGCGCGTATCATATTGCCCACGTTCCCGTGGGAATCGGAGAGTACAAGAATGGTCATGAGAGCACCTCGCAGGGGATATGATCGATATGACAGGTATTATACCACTCCCGCCTTGCAAACTCAACGCTTTTGCGTTATGATAATACCATCGCTTGACAAGGGCAGACACGGTTTTGACGGGCAGAAATGCGCCCATACTGCGTCAAGCCCCTTGACAATACGGCAAGTATTCTCTGCGGGTCTTTTCTTGTCTGGACACATTTCTGCTCCGGCAAAACTGCTCCGCACCTGCCAGCGATGTATTTTCGAGTGATTTTTGGTTTTTGAGCCGCAGGCTTGCTGAGTCGGCATATTCTCGCCGATGCTGCCGAGCGACGTTCCTTTGGAGCGAGGCTGGCGCAAGCCAAGGCGAAAAGGGCAAAAAGCGCCGGAAAGACGCGCTGTCAGGCGTGTTTGCCCTTGTCAAGCGATGGTAAGAGACAAAAACCGGGAGGTGCCTGTATGGTAGGCGGCGTAATGGAACTGGATCTTCATGGGATGAACACATATCAGGCGCAGATCGCCATCGACGCGGCGCTGCGGCGCTGCGGCGGCGGGGTGTACCGCCTGCGGCTCATCCACGGCTACCGGGGCGGCACGGCCATCCGGGACATGCTGTGGATGGTGTACAACAAGCGCAGTCAGGTGAAACGCCTTGTCAGCATCAGCGAGGGCGTCACCGAGCTGGTGCTGCGGGAGTATTGAGGTGGTGCGTATGAAGCTGGCACAAATTCAGATGCACGTTACGGCGGATAAGGCCGCCAACCTGCGCCACGCGGAGGAGCTGCTGCGCTCCGTCCGCGGCGCGGATATGGCCATTCTGCCGGAGATGTTCTGCTGTCCCTATGACAACAGCTGCTTCCGCGCCTACGGCGAGCCGGCGGGCGGCGCGGCGTATCAGATGCTCTCCTGCACGGCGCGGGAGCTGGGGCTGTGGCTGGTGGGCGGCTCCCTGCCGGAGCTGGAGGCCGGTCGGGTGTATAATACCTCCTTCGTCTTTGACCCGCAGGGCGCCTGCGTGGCGCGCCACCGGAAAATGCACCTGTTCGACATCGACGTGGAGGGCGGCCAGCGGTTCCGGGAGTCCGACACCCTGTCGCCGGGGAGCGACGTGACCCTGTTCGATACGCCGTGGGGCAGGATGGGACTGTGCATCTGCTTCGACCTGCGGTTCGAGGAGCTGTGCCGCGTCATGGCGCTGGAGGGCGCGCGGGTGCTGCTGGCGCCGGCGGCCTTCAACATGACCACCGGCCCCGCCCACTGGGAGCTGCTGCTGCGGCAGCGGGCGGTGGATAACCAGTGCTTCACCGTGGGTACCTCCCCGGCGCGGGACGAGAGCGCCTCCTACGTGGCGTGGGGCAATTCCATGGTCTGCGACCCGTGGGGCACGGTGCTGCACTGTTGCGGCGCGGGAGAGGAGGTCGCCGTCACGGAGCTGGATATGACCAGAATAGACGCCGTGCGCCGCCAGCTGCCCATTCTGTCCGCCCGGCGGACGGATGTGTACGAGCTGCGGCGGGTGTGACGCGGCTATCTGTTTTATAGATAACCAGATGCCGGTAAAAATGGGAATATCCGTTGACAAAAGTTTCCTTTTACGATAATATATGGACAAGGGATGCCCGCGCTGCCCGTGCAGCGCGGACATTTTCTGTGAAGAAAGAGAGGAAGCAACATGAAAGATCTCAACGAAAAGCGCCCCAGCGGGCTGGCGCTGATCCCCTTTGCGGTGTTCATCGTCATCTACATGGGCGCCGGTATCTACTATCAGGTGAAGGGCAAGGACATGGCCTTTTACCAGTTCCCCTCCGTCACCGCCATGTTTCTGGCGGTGCTGACGGCCTTTATCATGTTCAAGGGCAGCATCAACGAAAAATTCGAGACGTTCGCCAAGGGCGCGGCCAATGTGGACATTCTCACCATGCTGATGATCTACATTCTGGCCGGTGCATTCGCCAGCGTCGCCGCCGCCATGGGCGGGCGGGAGTCCACGGTGAACCTGGGTCTGTCGCTGGTGCCGGTGGAGTTTCTGGCGGCGGGTCTGTTCGTCATCTCTGCCTTTATGGGCACCGCCACCGGCAGCTCCATGGGCACCGTCACCGCCGTCATCCCCATCGCCGTGGGCATTGCGGAAAAGGGCGGCCTGTCCCTGACGGTGGTCATCGGTGCGGTGGTGGGCGGCGCCATGTTCGGCGACAACCTGTCCATGATCTCCGACACCACCATCGCCGCCACCCGCAGCCAGCGCTGCGAAATGCGGGATAAGTTCCGGGTGAACTTCCTTGTGGCGCTGCCGGCGGCGGTTATCACGCTGATGCTGCTGCTGATCTTCGGCCGTCCGGAGACGGTGATGCCGCTGGAGGCGTTGCCCTTCGATCTCATCAAGGTGGTGCCCTATATTCTGGTGCTGGTGCTGGCGCTGTGCGGCCTGAACGTATTCCTGGCGCTGACCATCGGCATTTTCTCCGCCGGTCTGGTGGGCATTTTCAGCGGCGACCTGACGGTGGCCACCTTTGCCCAGAGCGTGTGGAGCGGCTTTACCAGCATGAACGAGGTGTTCTTCCTGACGCTGCTGTGCGGCGGCATGTCGGAGCTGATCGCCAAAAACGGCGGTATCATGTGGATTATCCAGAAGCTGCGCCGGGTGATGAAGGGCAACAAGTCCGCGCAGGTGGGCATCGCTGCCATGGTGTCCCTGTGCGACTGCGCCACCGCCAACAACACCGTGGCCATCATCGTGGCCGGCGACATGGCGCGGGACGTGTCTCAGGAATACAGGGTGGATCCCCGGCGCACTGCGTCCCTGCTGGATATCTTCTCCTGCGTGTTTCAGGGCATCATCCCCTACGGCGCGCAGCTGCTCAGCGCCGCGGCGCTGACCAACGCCACCGTCACCACCGATGCCCTGCGCACCAGCCCCGCGGCCATCGTGGGCGGCATGTGGTACTGCTGGATCCTGGCGGCGGTGGGTCTGCTGTCCATTTTCATCCCCTTTGCCGACGGCGTGTGCCGCAGGGATCCGTGGAACTGGGAGTATGGCTGCGCCCAGTCCGGCGTGGAGGAGAAAAAGGCGCTGCTGGAAAAAGAGGCCGAATAACGGAATATGCATCTCTGCCCCGGCTCGCGCCGGGGCAGCTTGCTTCCATAGGGAACGCCGTCCCCTGCAAACATCTGTAAAAAATTCCGAAGGGCGTGTAATATTCCCGCCTGAAAAGGTAGTTGATCTATAGAGGGAGAAAGGAGGAAACACCGTTATATGGATGACAAACAAATTATACGCCTGTTTTTTGAGCGCTCAGAGCAGGCCATCACCGAACTGTCCCAAAAATACGGCGACCTGTGCATGAAAATCGCCAGAAGCATTCTGAACGATCATCAGGACGCGGAAGAATGTGTGAACGACGCCTATCTTGGCGCATGGAACAGTATTCCTCCTCAATCCCCCGACCCGCTGAGATCCTACATCTGCCGTATCGTTCGCAACCGCTCTTTGAAGAAGCTTCGCGCAAATACCGCGATAAAGCGGGGCAGCCAATTTGAGGTCTCACTATCCGAACTGGAGGACTGTATCCCCGACAACTCCATGGATGAGCAGCTCTCGATAAGTGAACTATCTGCGCAGATCAACGCATTTCTCGCTGCCTTGCCCAAAGATGACAGACTCATGTTTGTGAAACGCTACTGGTTCTCAGAATCAATATCCGAGCTGGCTGACGCATTTGGCATCACCGAGAACAACGTGTCTGTCCGGCTCAGCAGAATACGCGGGAAACTACATCAATATCTGGATCGTAAGGAGGCAAACATATAATGGATCGGAAAACCGACAAGCTGGTGTCAGCCATCGGAGATATTGACACCGCATATCTGGAAGAAGCCCTCGACTTTAACCGCACAAATGCAGACCGGAGAAAACGCACCCGCTTTCCCAAATTATCTGCCGCGTGTGCGGCGGTGCTGATCATACTGGGCGTATCCGTCACCGCCTTCGCTATCAGTCGAATACCGCTGTCGTGGCGCGACATCTTTTCCCCCGGTCAGACCGTCATCGGTGACGCAGACGAGGCACCGGTGATCTCCCAACAGCAACCGCAGGCCGCAGCCACGGAAGAACTGCAGATCAAGGTGGAAAAGGTGATCTCTGATGAACGAGCCCTTTATCTTCTCTATTCCGTAAAGGCAAATGAGGGAGCCGTCCTTGACCAAACAGGGAAATTTGCCGACTTCGAGCTGTATTTTCCCGGTAAGATGATGTCCGGCGCTTATGTGTCTCGCTTTTTGGAGCGGAAGGCGGGCGTACCGGAGAATGAATTGGAGGGCGTCGTATACGCCGACTGGCAGCCGGGCGACAGTGCCAACGGCCTTGTGATGAGTCTCACCAACTGGCAGGAGAAAAAGTGGTTCGATGATGTAACGATAGACTTCGACGTGGCGAAAATGGTAGAAAATGCCGGAGAGAACGCCAGGCTGCCCAAGCTATCGCAGAGTCAACTGCCGCAGCATCTTGAGTATCTATGGCAGCCGGGCGACGCGGATATACCGCTGCCCTACGGCGGCCTATCCATCTGCAATGCTGGCTGGGAGAACGGCGTCCTGCAGATGGTTATGAAGGGGCCGGTAAACCAAAACATATCGTACCCTGAGAATTGGTATTTTGTCGACACACGAACGGATACCATCATCTATCCGGAGTCGAGGGCCATGTTCTATACTCCAGGCACGCTTGATCCAAGCATAACGGACACCGACTGGAATTATATCTGGGAATTTGTGCTGGTTGATAAGGAGACACTCCCCTATCTTGAACTGCACTGGGGCGGAAAGTATATCTTTACCACTGCGCTTCCGGGGCACTGGAAGGTCACTCTGGAGGAAACGCCCGTTACCATTGCGAGTGAGGTGCTGGCAGAGGACGTGCCCCTGACCTATGGCGGGGAGGAACTGACGGCGGAGCGGATTGAGTGCTCCAAGCTGTCCATGGCAGTGTATTTCGCCGACTATGTGGACTCTACCACCGGCATTCTCGGCGCGTTCAGGGTATTTGACGCGGACGGCAAACCTATCCCCTGCGATTGGAGCTTCACCGCCGACCAAGCCGACGATAGTTGCATGATTTGGACACGGTTTGACGAGCCCATGGAGCCGGGGAGCGTCTGCAAGCTTACCTTCAACGGAGAAACCGTATTCACAAGATAATGGCTTTGCAGAACGATGCGTTTTGCTAAGCTGCCCCGGCGTGAGCCGGGGCAGCTTTTTCTCCGATATTCACAAATTGCGGTTGCATTTTTTGTGCAAGTAGTGTAATATGGTTCGCAAGAAATACCCGGAACGCAAGAACGAAGGAGGAAAAGCATAATGAAGAAATACACCGAGATGACGCCTCAGGAGCGGCAGGCGGAGTACGCCGCGGTGAAGGCGAAGTTCGAGCAGCTCAAGGGCATGGGTCTTAGCCTGAATATGGCGCGGGGCAAGCCGAGCAAGGTGCAGTTGGATCTGGTCACGCCCATTTTCGGCCTGCTGACCAAGCCGGAGGATTTCGTCTCCGACGGCATCGACGTCCGCAACTACGGCGAGGTGGCGGGCATCCCCGCGGCCAGAAGGCTGTTTGCGGACATTCTGGGCTGCAAGCCCGAGCAGGTGTTCGTGGGCGGCAACGCCAGCCTGCAATTGATGTATGACGCCGTGTCCAAGGCGTTCACCCACGGCCTTGCCCATAGCGAAAAGCCCTGGTGCAAGCTGGACAAGGTGAAGTGGATCTGCCCGGTGCCCGGCTACGACCGGCACTTTAAGGTGACGGAGAGCTTCGGCGTGGAGATGATCGCCGTCCCCATGACGGCGGAGGGCCCCGACATGGACAAGGTGGAGGAGCTGATCAAGGATCCCGCCGTGAAGGGCATGTGGAACGTACCCAAGTACTCCAACCCCGAGGGCGTGGTGTACTCCGCCGAGACGGTGCGCCGTCTGGCGGCCATGAAGCCCGCCGCGCCGGACTTCATGCTCATGTGGGACAACGCCTACTGCATCCACGAGTTCGACTGCGACTTCGTGGAGTTCCCCGACATCATCGGCCTGTGCGCCCAGTACGGCAACGCGGACATGGTGTACGAGTTCGCCTCCACCAGCAAGGTGACGTTCCCCGGCGCGGGCGTGGGCGTTATGGCCAGCAGCGAGGCCAACATCGCCTATTTCAGCAAGCTCATCAACATCCAGACCATCGGCTTTGACAAGATCAACCAGCTGCGCCATGTGCTGTTCCTGAAGGATCGGGCGCACACGCTGGAGCTGATGAAGCAGCACGCGGCGATCCTGGCACCCAAGTTCCACGCGGTGCTGGACGCGCTGGAACAGGAGATCGCCCCGTTGGGCATCGCGGACTACAAGCGCCCGGTGGGCGGCTACTTTATCAGCGTGGACACCATGCCCGGCTGCGCCAAGCGGACGCTGGCGCTGTGCAAGGAGGCGGGCGTCACCATGACCGGCGCCGGCGCCACCTTCCCCTACGGCAAGGATCCCCAGGACAGCAACATCCGCATCGCCCCGTCCCTGCCGCCGGTGGCGGAGCTGGAGCAGGCCATCGCCGTGTTCTGCACCTGCCTGAAGCTGGCCGCACTGGAAAAGCTGGGTGAGTGAGAAGCAGAAAAAAGAAAGCCCTCGCGGGCTTTCTTTTTTTACTCTCATTGCGGGGCGAATATGGTAAACCGTCCGTAGGGGGCGATGCCCACATCGTCCCGTCGTAGGGGCGGACGACCCTGTCCGCCCGCCGCCTTTTGCGCTTATTTATGCAGCAGAGGGCTCAGCGGCTTGTAGATCAGGAAGCACAGCGCCACATCCAGCAGCCCCTTGCACAGGGTGAAGGGCACGTTGAACACCAGCAGGCAGTTCAGCAGGGCGTTGGAGGTGGGCACCTGCGCCACCGTGCCCAGAATTTCCTGATACATGCCCACGATGGCCTCCAGCGGCAGGCCGTACAGCACCACATAGGCGGGGTAGACGATGAAATAGTTGATGGGCAGGCTGATGAGCGCCATGGCTGCGGCGCCGGCCACGGAGCCCCACAGGGCGCCGCTGCGCTTTTTGTGGTTCTTGTAGACCATGCCGGCGATAAAGGCGAACACCGCACCCAGCAGGAAGTTGGACAGCTCGCCCACGCCGGCGCTGGAGCCGAAGGGCAGGTGCAGCAGGTTCTTCACCAGCTGGATGGCCGCGCCGTAGACAGGACCCAGGGAAAACGTGCCCAGCAGGGCGGGCAGGTCGGAGATGTCCAGCTTGATAAAGGCGGGCATGATGGGGATGGAGAACTCGATGAATTGCAGCACGGCGGCTACGGCGGCCAGCAGCGCGGCTACGGCCAGATGGTGGGTTTTCTGTGCTTGTGTCATAAAAAATACTCCTTTTCGATGATAAACACCCGGAAATTGCCTTCCAAGGTGTACGCATCAAAAAAGAGCATCGCAAAATGCCATACACGCCTTCTCTCATCCAGACTATACTGTCGGTACCGGAATCGCACCGGTTCCTGCGGCCGAAGCCGCTCGCGGACTATACCGCCGGTGGGGAATCGCACCCCGCCCCGAAGACAAATATGCG
>OLFZ01000683.1_pt1 | contig 34909 bp, 35 predicted proteins | sample 1604861 | NCBI WGS metagenome assembly OLFZ01 (sample SAMEA3888895, study PRJEB22519) | human gut metagenome | biome: human gut; feature: human-associated habitat; material: faeces | place: Denmark | collected 2011 | reverse complement strand
CACACTTGAAGAAAAACCAATAGCATGCTACACCGGTAGCACACAAGAACAAAAATGATAACGTATCTTCCATACTTGTCTTTTTTAATTGTTAATACTATTTATTTGTTTTCCACCCTACTATATGCCAAAGCTGTGCCAAAAAATCGAGTTCTTGCACAACACATTGTTTATCAGTTATATAATCAAAAAATAATATTATTATGTAATATGCTCAATCCTTTTCAAAAGGAAAAAGATATTTTCATTTTGAAAAGGTATATAAAAAACGCAAGCTGCCTGTTTTAGGTAAACCTACCGGGTATGCAAGAACAAAGTGTTCCACATTATAGTCCATAGGCTTCCATCTTCCTATAAAGTGTGGTTAAGGCTATCCCAAGAGGACGAGCAGCTTCGGGTTTGTATCCGTTAGTATGTTGGAGAACTTTCTGAATGTGGTGCTTTTCAACGCTGACTAGGTCCAATTCAATATTATTCCCCGTATTTTCAGATAATTGACATTTCCTTTCCATGGACATCGTTTTATGGCTGCCATATATTTTTTATGATCACTTTAAATCTCACCAAAATCTTTAGATATCTGCCCTGCACAGGCAGGCTTCCAACAATCGAAATTTCTCTTTTTAGCTAAAATCATGTTATTGATTATAGGCAATTCGCAACTTTCGCTGATATATAAAATAGCATGTCCTTGAGCTGTTGTTTTCAATTGTTTTCTTAATGTGTTCCAAGCTTCTGTATCAGAAATAAAATATTGCGATGCGGTAGACTCCGTTTCATACACCAGTTTGTATTCATTCAGCACCAATTCATTTTCCTGATTTGTCTTCTTTTGAGGATAGCATAAATAGGCAATTCCTGTCAAAAGGATGATTCCTGTAAAAGTATTCAGCAGATATTTAAAATAATAATCATTTTCGAAGACATAGAATTCATTGATGCTACCACATATACATACGCTAGCCACTAACAGTAATATTACCGTTATCCGTTGCTTTAAAAATTTCATCCGCATATTCTTTTCCATTTGTATCCTAATTTTTGAAATCAAATCCTTTAAATAAGCCGTGAATAAATTATATCCACGGCTCAAAAAGAAAAAAACAATTCAAATCTTTACAGAATGAATGGAGAAAAAGATTTTGGTACACATAAAACAACTTTAATTGCAATAATATATAATATGAAACTCATATCCTTCTATGAGCAACCAAGTACTTCTTGCAAGGCCACCATTTTTCAATCCTGTTTTTCAAAATGAAAAAATACCCCAAAACACCAATCCAGCTTGTTACTAGTAACAGAACGATAATCTTGTTTTTGATCCTTTGAGGAACATCTTTTTTTATTAAATTGCTGATTGCCCATACAGAGGCAAGCGAGCCTAACTGATAAATAAAAAATACCATTTTGTTTCTTTGTTATTCTACATTGTTTCTTATAGCAGACAACCGAAGATGAATATTAATGATACTTTCTTCGGAAATCTAAACTGATAAAGATAATGCCAAAATCAGACCAATTTAAGAACAATAAACATAAATCACTATATATCAATAGATTAAAAATATCAATTCTAAATTGAAAGTAAAAAAAACAACTAAAATGAAAAACACTTTTTCATTTTGGTAATATTACTTAGGCTTCCCTATTTGCAAACATCTGTTTATCAATGACAAATACAAATTGGTATGGATTTTGCTTTGTGTTGTATATAATATTTCAAATATGAGATTATTTATCATTTCGAATAGGTTGCCTGTAAAAGTTACACGTTCCTCCGATGGAAAATTTGTTTTTTCACGGAGCGAAGGAGGGCTGGCTACAGGTTTGAAGTCATTGGACGTTGATTGTGAAAAACATTGGATTGGTTGGCCTGGCGTCTGCGTAGAACAAAAGACGGAAAAAGATGACATTTGCAGTCAATTGGAAAAAAATAATTATCATCCGGTATTCTTATCCGACAGGCAGTATGAAAATTACTACGAAGGATATAGCAACAGTACCCTATGGCCCCTCTGTCATTACTTTTTTGCTTATACGTTATATAAAAAGAACTTTTGGGAATCATATAGGGAAGTCAATGCTGTTTTTTGTGAAGAGATATCTCGGATAGTTGAACCTAATGATTGGGTTTGGGTACAGGACTATCAGTTAATGCTGTTGCCGGGCATGCTCCGTGAGAAGTTTCCCAACCTTCATATCGGGTATTTCCACCATATTCCGTTCCCTTCACATGAACTTTTCCGGATTCTGCCCGAAAGGGTCGAGATCCTGAACGGACTTTTGGGAGCCGACTTTGTCGCTTTTCACATTCACGATTATATGCGTCATTTCATCAGTGCGACGGAACGCATCCTTCATAAGAATTTCAATCTGGATGAAGTTCAAATGAATGATCGTGTAACCCGTGTGGATGCATTACCGATGGGGATAAACTATGATCTTTATCACAATGTGATAGCTGATGACAAAGTCCACCACGCAGTAGAGAAAACACGACTTCTATTTGGAGATCATAAGTTAATCATATCGGTAGACCGACTGGATTACAGCAAAGGAATATTGCACCGTCTTTACGGATTCGCCTCTTTTTTGAAAAATCATCCGGAATATCACGGGAAAGTGACATTGGCGATGGTTATCGTCCCCTCTCGCGACCATGTAGGCAGTTATGCCGAATTGAAAACCAAAATAGACGAGGAGATCGGTTCTATCAATGGAACTTACTCTACCATGAATTGGACTCCGGTATGTTATTTTTATCACGGTTTCTCTTTTGAGGAATTAGTAGCGATGTATTATGTTGCCGATATAGCCTTGGTAACCCCTTTGCGCGATGGTATGAATCTTGTGGCAAAAGAGTATGTCGCTACCAAACAAGATAATCCGGGGGTACTCATTTTAAGTGAAATGGCCGGTGCTTCGGTTGAATTGTCTGATGCTTTATTGATTAATCCAAACGACACGGACCAGATCGAACAAGCCATTTGCCGTGCATTGAAAATGCCATTGGAGGAACAAAGAGAAAGGCTTCAGCGAATGCAAGCCATCCTTTCGGTTCAAACCGTAAACAAATGGGCTGCGGATTTCATGAGAGAATGGCGGCAGACCGCAGAGAAAAACAAACGATTACAAAAGAAAAAGATCTCCGCACAAGACCAGAACGAAATCAAAACATTATATGACCAAGCGAAAAAGCGCTTGATTTTGCTGGATTACGACGGAACATTAACTGCATTCAAAAATCATCCGGAAGATGAAGTTCCAACACCTGCATTACGAGACCTGTTACAGCGTTTTTGTTCCGACTCTCGGAATCATGTAACCATTAATAGCGGGCGGGACCACTATACATTGGAGAAATGGCTGGGAGATCTTCCTCTGTCTTTTGCCGCCGAGCATGGTGCATTTTACAAGGAAAAAGGCGCATGGCATAAAAACATAGGCAATCGAGAGTGGGATTCGGAGCTATTGTTTATTCTAAATTTGTTTGTAAGCAAAACCCCGTACTCTCATCTTGAGACAAAAGAAGCTGCTCTTGCCTGGCATTATAGAGAATCGGACGCCTGGCTGGGAGAGCTGAGAGCGCAACAGCTAACAAAGGCTATAATGCCTGTTTGCCTGAAAAAGGGATTACAAATCATGCAGGGCAACAAAGTCGTGGAAATAAAATCTCCAGAATGCACAAAAGGTTCGGAAGTAGCTCGCCTATTATTGGCTTCCCGCTATGATTTTATACTAGCAATGGGAGATGACACGACGGATGAGGATATGTTCCGGGCTCTTCCAGTATCCGCCATAACAGTTAAAGTTGGAATTGTATCTGAAAAAGCCAAATACAATCTGTCCTCGCAGGAAGAAGTATTGCCTTTTTTGGAAAAACTGTCGGGTGAAGGTGTTAGTTACGGAACGACTTCCAAAAGCATAAAAGGTCAACTGAAAGCCACCGTTGATTTTTTTAAAGGATTGTGGACAAATAAAAAATAATTTTTATGGACAAGTTAAATTACGGAGTAATAGGAAATTGCTGCACTGCGGCTTTGATTTCGGATAAAGGCAGTATAGATTGGTTATGTTTCCCTAACTTCGACTCACCTTCCATCTTTGCATCATTGCTCGATCGGGAGAAAGGGGGATATTTCGGCTTCGAGGTTTCTCCGGATTATCAAATATCGCAATCGTATGTTCCTCATACAAATATTCTTTCGACCAACTTCGTATCAGAAGAAAATGAATTTGCCGTTGTAGATTTCATGCCTTGTTACCATCTGAGCGATGCGAGCAATTGTTATCGTCCGGCAGAGATCTACCGATATATCCGCAGAATCAAAGGTACTCCCCGTTTTAAAATCAACTATGAGCCGGCTCCGGACTATGCCCGTGGAAAGACAATTTTCAACACGACCTCGGAATATATAGAGACCTACTCTACTTCTAACAGCAAAGATAGGCAATATCTTTATTCCTCACTACCTTTGCACAACATCTTGGAACAGAAAGAAATCGTACTGGCTAAGGACGAGTTCTTGCTACTTTCATATAACGAGAAAGTAATACCTGTCAACATTGAGCGTGAGAAACTGGAATACTGCCGGACGCTGGTTTATTGGTTGAATTGGACTGACCGAACCAAGAAGTTTACGGTCTATAACGATGTCATTGAGCGAAGTCTCCTAGTTTTAAAATTGATGTCTTTTTATAATGGAGCCGTATTGGCGGCCATAACAACTAGCCTACCGGAAACGATCGGAGAAGTCCGTAACTGGGATTATCGTTTTTGTTGGCTGCGCGACGCCTCCATGTCCATTGAAACTTTGTTCCAGATAGGCCATGTGGAAGCCGCAAGGCGGTTCATGAGATTTGTCCAGTCTACTTTTGTTTCTCAACACGATACTTACCAGATCATGTACGGTATTCGCGGAGAAAGAAAATTGACGGAAGTTATTCTGGGACATCTTTCCGGTTATAAGAACTCACGACCCGTTCGGATCGGTAATGATGCTTACCACCAGCTTCAAAATGACTCGTTCGGCTATTTAATGGACCTGATCTACCAATACTATCGTTTGATGCCCGGTACATTGGACGAGGTGGAAGATATGTGGGAAATGGTAAAAAGTATCCTGACGAATGTGATGATTGACTGGAAAAAACCAGACAAAGGCATTTGGGAAATTAGAGGAAAAGGACAGCATTTTGTTTCCTCCAAAGTTATGTGCTGGGTCGCATTAGACAGGGGAGCTCGTATTGCAGATTTATTAAACAAACCGACATACCGGAGACGTTGGTCGGAAGAAGCGACCGTAATCAAAGAAAATGTCATGAAAAACGGTTGGAAAGAAGAGATGCAAAGTTTCTCGCAAGCCTACGGTAATTCCGACCTTGATGCGTCCTTGTTGTTAATGGAACCGTACGGATTTATCGATCCGAGAGACATACGCTACCATAAAACAGTGCAAGCGATAAAGAATGCGTTACTTTACAAAGGGTTGATGTACCGTTATAAATCTCATGATGATTTCGGACTTCCCTCTTCCGCCTTTACTATTTGTACGTTCTGGCTCATTCGTGCTCTTTATGTCATAGGAGAAAAAGAAGAAGCACGTAGTCTGTTTGAGGAAATGCTTCATAATTCAAATCACTTGGGACTTTTCAGTGAAGACATTGATTTTGAAACCAAGGAGCAACTGGGGAATTTTCCTCAAGCATATTCCCATTTGGCACTAGTCAATACCGCTATATTGTTTTCGGAAGAGGACATACGACTGTTTTTTAAATAAACCTTCTGTATCTCTTTCATTTTGGAAATATTTTTTCACTATGCAAGGGGCTACACTAATAAACGCATGAAGCATACTCCATATTGATAACTTCAAGACTTTTATAAGTAAATTACCATTATAGACCGGCCTTAACCCATATTTTTCTTTATCCAATCGTATCCACATATAGAAGAAAAGCATCATAAAGGAGCCCATCTCTGCCAAAGAAGAGGCAATTGCCGCCCCCGAGATTCCTAATTCCCTAGTGAATATCAAATAAAAATTTAGGTAATTATATACTACTTTGCACTATCTCTAAAACAATAAAAGGACACATAACCATGTATCCTTTTATTATTCAATCGTTTTTCTCTTTTTTCTTTCCTTTCCCTTCTCTTTTAACATTCCAAGAAGGGTTTTTCTTAAAAAGAGGGTCACGAGGATCTGTTTTCGGATTATAGCTGAATATTTTGTCGGCTATCCGCTCCATCTCCTTTTTAATATCCTTATGTATTACTACTTCTATATCTTTCTTTTTTTTCATGCTACCATGTTTTTTAACTGTAAATACCTTAATCGATGTCCGATATTCTGCAAAAGTACGTCGAATCTTTCACATTCGGAAAGATGTTTGGTATTATACCTAAAAGCTGATGAGTCCACATACCTTTGCAAATGCTTCTTTGACACCCAATGATGGACACCCTTCAATGTTCTTTTTAGGTGTCCCCAGAATCCTTCGATCGTATTAGTATGTCTATCCCCAATGACGTAAGCGCCTTTCTTATGATAGACAACACCGTGATCGTATAAGTTCTTATCCAAATCCTTATAGGCATACCATTCATCAGAGAAGATGGTAGACCCCGGACATACAACATCATTGATGATCGGGATCAAGGTTCCGGCTTTAGTATCATTAACAACCTTGGCTATAACAAAGCCTTCTCGTTGCAGCATACCAAATACCGGAACCTTGTCCTTACAACTCCTGCCTCTTGCGTTTCTTACCTTCTTACTACTATGCCTATTCTTATTCAATCCCCCTATATAAGTCTCATCTACCTCAACCTCTCCGTTTAGACATTGACTGGCATCTATATTGAAACAATTCTGGATACGTTGCAACATAAACCAAGCCGTCTTTTGTGTTATGTTAATGAACTTAGCTAACTGAACGGAAGAGACACCCTTCTTAGCGTTTATGACGATATAGCAAGCCAACATCCATTTCCTCAACGACACTTTCGTGTTCTCGAAGATCGTGTTTGTCCGGACATTGAAATACTTTCCCGTATTCTTGCACTTGTAACGGTTTCCTTTACATTTATAAACTTTTGAGTCCGGATCGTATGGAGACACGACATGATCACCCCACCTCCTCTTTTCAAGAAAGTCTATACATGACTGTTCGGTTGGGAAGAATTTCACTAACTCATCAATAGATTTAAAATGATTCATCTCAAACATAACACTCTGATTTTTACCCTATAAAGATAATAAATTCGTTCCAAACCAGCAATCAAACCATAGTCTAACATAATCCAGTTAAAGTTATTTTAGTTTTAATTAGGATTGTTTAGAAATAAGATCGCTATATTTGGAAACAAACTTTAAAATCTAATGTATATGGAAAACTCAAACGTATTTGAATCAATAAAGTATTCTTATAAAATAGCTGAGTTAGATGAAAAAGCAAATTCTTGTTCAGAAGAAAATCCCATAGGGGAATTTTCTGTAAAAATAGAATTTCACAATATTAATAAAAGTATTCTTGATATTGGAATAACATCATTTGTTTCTCCTTTACATTTAGCATGCCATAATGATCCAATCAATAAACCTCTTTTTGAATTTAAGGCTAAATATTATGTAAATACTCCTCATGAACTAAATAAAGAGTGTATTAAAAATATATTAACAGAAATAACTTACCAACACCTTTTACGTAATACAGAGTACTTAAAGAATAAATATGGAATATCTTATGATGACATGAACGTGCCTTCTATATCCTCTTTATTCTCCTACATAGATATAGAAAATTTGGATGATAAACTCATTAAAATACCTATTTATCCATTTTATCAGAGCGAATACGAAAAAAGAGTATAGTAGGAGGAGACTTTGGCAACTCATTGCCAATTCTTACCATCTCATCATGTTCCTCTTTCGTTAAGAAAGGTTTATCTATTAAATAAGCTAACCTTTCTTCCAGTTTTTTTTGTTTTTTACTACTTTTCATAAATATAATTTTTAAAATATAATAAAACAAAAGCGGGACTAGTCTAAATCTAATCCCGCTTAAATATTTTCTGTGTTATATGATCTTAGTCTCTAATGAACTCAATTTTCATGGTTCCCACACCGGAGGCATTGATCGTACTGGCCTGTTCCCTTAGATTATTCTCCCATGTATCGACCTGTGATTTTGTCCCGCAAAAGTGGCTAGACGTGGTTGATGACGCCCCATCAACGTTGTATGTAATGACACAAGTCGAGCATATTTCACCTAAGACACTATCTACGCTAAAACGATCGTCATCGTGGCAAGAAATAAGCAGGAAACATGATACCGCTAATAAGTATATGATACGTTTCATGTTAATCCCCATAAACCGTTATCGTATACTTGGCGAACAGCCCTAAGACGCTCGTTGACTTTTGATCAATATGACTGATCTTTGTGATACCGCCGTCTTTAGCCGCTTTTTGTACGCTTGCGTCCCCGAATGCGAACCAGCCCAATACGCTTGTTGCCGTAGCCTCTCCTTTCTTAGATCCTAAAGGATTTGAGGTTACTGAGACTGGTGATTGAGTCTCTTGATAGACATAACCTGTTACCGGAGACTTTACCGCTGCGCAACTTGATAACAAGAATGCCGTACTGATAAATAAGAATGCTTTTTTCATTGTGTGTTTATTTTTGCCCTCCCTGTCCCCTTCGTTCGGTGGTTTCTAAATAAAAGAAGCGTGGGGACTATTGGATGTTACCGTATTTGAGGCTCTGGACTGCCCACCACTCGATAACAAACAACAGCCCCACGCCTTATGATTGTGTATAGTTTGCCCCTAGAGGTATAAATATAACAACATAGGCGTAGGAGGCATCTTTGTCTATTATCCCGAGTGGTTGAAATTGTCCAGATTTCAAATACGAGATAATATCTTAACGCTTCTACGTCTTTATTCTAATACGTGGGGCAAAGATACTATATTATGAAACTTAATCAGATCGAGTAAAATATAACTAATGTTAATTGTAAATATAAGAATCTGGGACACAATCATTCAAAATATATGTTTTAACTATATTTGTGACAAATATCATAAAAAGCTCTTAGGTATCTTGAATTAAAAAAAAACTGACTGAAAATCAGTCGGCAGCTGGTCGTGAATCAGCGTTGTTTAATGCTATAATCTTAAAAATTATGGCTAAAACAAAAAAGGGGAAAAAGATCGTATCTGTGCATCCTTACCCACGTACAAAGAGCGATGGTAGTATAACCGTCGTTAAAGGACACAGACGATCTACACCTTGCAAGTGTAAACATAAAAGGTGATTCCCACCGGGAGGAACACCCTCCCGGTTTTTCAATCCAGATACCTAAAGAGCTTTTTACCTAACAAATATAATATTTATATAGTTTATGGTTGTTGGTAATAGTTATTGGTAGGGAGGTGTAAACTGGTATATAATTACCAAAATTTAAAGGAATATTGATTAATACCGCTATGGCAGCAGCCCAAGATAGAGCTTTTGTATGCGTTATCCCCACTAAAAAAGAACGTATCGCTAAAAATGGGAATGAAAACAACAATCCAAAGCTACGCCAATCCAAGTATAGGATTACCGCTCGATAAATATCCGAGGAAACGATCAGCTTCTTTAGTATAAATGGGGAAACCGTATGAATGAGAAGGTAAAGAAAGATAGCCAATCCCAAAAGGAAAAATAAGCCTTGAAAAAAGGTCTTGCCGGTTTCCTTGTAATCTTGCTCTCCATTCCTTCGAGCTACCATTACTTGCAATCCAATGCTAAATCCAAAACCAAGCATATAAATCGCCAAATAATAAATTCCGGCGATAGCGGACGCTCCTAATTCTATCTCTCCAACGTGGCCTAAGAAAACAGCATCCGTAATATTGATTAATTGTTCCATTAAGATGCTCATTATTACAGGAAAGTTGATGAGCCATATTTGTTTATATGTATAATTCATTGCTCAACTGTATAATAGTGCGATACAACATACCGCTTTTATGCAGTATGTTATTTCGTAATCCATAAAATAAAAGGATATAAAATCTCCGTGACAAATAAAGCTGTATTTGTCAAATAGCTGAATAGCTTTATTGGATAGGGCTAAAAGAAAAAACGGCTAAATAGACGTCTCTATCCAACCGTTCAAAAGATCTTCGCGATAATCTTTTGTGCTCACAGTCAAGGTTAAACTCGAAAAACATATAACTTCAAAATGAATTTATAACATCATTTTGTTTTGATGTTGGCAAAGGTAAGCCTTTATTTGTAAATAACAATTTTTTATCATGTTTTTTTTACTATTATATCTTTTTTTTCTTCTCTAGAATATTTTCGTTTTAATTTATGGCCTCTCTTGTGCTCGGATATTCAAAAAAACGCAATGGAAAGTTCAAGAAATGAAAGCAGGGCATAAAAAGGGTGTGTCATGACACACCCTCTTGTGAAACCATAAAAAAGATTTTCAGCCACAATGGAAATAAGTATTGACCAGCTTCAACATCTCTTCCGGATTATTCTCTAGGTCCTTGCGTAAAGAAGCGTCATCATAAGATTCCAGTTTACGGATGATGCCGTCTATCATACTCGGACTAAATACGTTATATTTTTCAAAAACAGCACGCTGTTGTCTTAAACGGGCGGCTGAGGCTGCGCAACTGTCTGGGAGTTGATCCAATGTCTTTAGGCGATCTTGATTCTCTTCCTTATGAATATTCACGTTTACATAAGTCTTCTCAGCGATCTCCAAAGCATCGTCGATCTCAAAACCATGGCGGCACGCAACTGCCAATCCTGCCAATAATTGGTATAAATCAGCGGAGCCATCCGGTGAGCGCATCTCGACCGTTTGCTTTTGGCTCGTATCATAATGGCTGGCAGGTTCCAATGGGTTCGCCAAAGCACACATGTCCGTTTTTGCGGCCCAACCTAGCGGAACACGAACTAAAACTGAACGATTCCGATCTCCCCAACAAATATTCGTAGGTGCTTCTTGGTGTGGAACCAAGCGGAAATATGAGGTTGGGTTCGTATTTCCAAAAGCCGTAATAGAGGAAGCTAAGCACATCATTCCAGCGATAGCCTTACGGGCGGTTTCGGATAAGATACCATTCGCTAACATCTGATTCTTGCCATCTTTCATGATACGCATATGGACATGCAGACCGGAACCTGCTTTTCCCACCGTAATTTTCGGAGCGAAAGTGATGTTATATCCATATTCATGCGCTAGATTGCGGATCGCCCATTTAGCGATCATCAATTGATCCGCTGCATTTTCCGCAGGACATGGTAAGAACTCGATCTCATTTTGCTCATAGATCAAACCATTTAACGTAAAGTTACCAACTTCTGAATGACCATATTTAATTTGTCCCCCGGCTTGCGCTATGCAGTGCATGCACTCCGTCCGGAACTCATTGAACTTAGCGTAAGGAGCGGATTCATGATAACCTTTTTGGTCGGTAGCAGGGAAAACGCCTTCATCCGGTGCGATTACGTAATATTCTAATTCACCCATTGCCTCAAATTCCATTCCCGTCACCTCATGAAAAGCCTTACAAGCTTTATGCAAGGTATATTCCGGGGAACTTTCTAAGGGTTCTCCATCCTTATTGAAGAATGAGCAAAGCATGGTAAGCGTAGGTAATTCCGCAAACGGATCCTCGAAAGCCGTACGGAAACGGGGCACCACATACAGGTCACTACTTCCCGCCTCGATAAACGAGAAAAGACTAGAGCCATCCACACGCTCACCGCAAGTCAAGATCGCATCCAGATAGGCCGCATTGTTGATTACAAAGTTTAGTGTTTTCAAACGTCCGTCGCCTGCAGGATACATAAAATTAACCATCTGGATATCTTTCTCATAGATATAACGGATAATGTCCTCTTTCGTAAACTCGGACGCTGGCTTTTGTAAAAACTCCACTAATACGTTGGGAGTCATTTCTAGTTCTTTGTTCATGTCTTATATTGATTATGTTTATAGTGTAGAGAAAAACTTTCCTTTGGAACTGCTAACCGGAATCAAGCTAGAGATCGCTTCAGCAACCTCTATAGGTCGGTCAGACTCTATGATGTCCACACCTTGACGGATGATCATACGGTATGCTTCAGCACGACTTTCGGGTGTGGATAGTTTATCGTCGGAGGGAGCGGTAGATATCATGCACATGACACCTCTTTCATGTAACATATCGATCACCTCACGGACTTCGGGGGTAATCTTCGGACCTACGTAAGCCATGATATGATTCCAAGGTATACCGTTATCCTCATAGTCTTGAACCGCCTCTTTCGTTTTCACGAAAGCCTCAAACATGAAATTCGGATTTTTCTCGTAAAAGAAACGAGCCGAGGCACCATCATGAACCGTAATCATTACATAAGGTTCCGCTTGCATATCGGTAATCAACTGAGCAGTGCGCTCCATCGGAACATCCTTCTTATCAAGGATTAGGATTGTTTTTCCACGGGCCCAACGAATCGCTTCCTCTAAAGTCGGGATACGATAGTTTGTGATATTTCCTTCGGGATCCTTCAAACGGAAATTTTGCAATTCTTCCCAAGTATAATCAGAAACTTTCCCAGTCCCATTACTGGTACGCTCCAGTGTATCATCGTGGAAAAGGACGATAACACTATCTTTGGTTAACCTCGGATCTATCTCGAACGTGGCAGGAGTATAAGAGAGGGTATTTTCAAAGGTTTCCATACTGTTCTCAGGATAGCCTTTTCCCCGTCCACCTCGGTGTCCACTAATTAAAGGAATTCGGTCATCGGCATATTGGTAGAAAGATATCAAATCATCTACATTTGATATCTGTAGCGTATTCATTCCGTTGTATTCAAGCTCCTCCTTTGGCGTGTTCAATACGCAAGAACCACAAAGCAGGGCCAGCATTAAAAATCTGGCGGATAAATTGATTTTCATTTCACGATCGTATTTTAGGTGAATGATTCTTTCTATCCGCCAAACTTACACAAAATAAATGATTTTACAGAGTTAGCACCTTAATATTCGTCAACTTTCTGGTCTACACGGAACTTATCCAAACGTGCTTGCAGGCGAGTTTGGATATCAGCATATTCCGGATTATCGTATAAATTATTCAGCTCATTCGGATCACTTTGCAAATCGTAAAGCTCATTGCAATTAATCGCGTCATTATGCTCATTCTTCTCTCCATAGAAATGGATCAATTTATAACGACTGTCACGTACGCCATCGTGGCGACGTACCATATGGATAGCTGGATAATCATAATAATGATAATATAGATACTCACGCCAATCTCTTGGTGTCTCGCCTCCAAACAAGGGGACTAAAGAAGTTCCTACCATATAATCAGGTTTCTCGATACCGGCTATATCCAGATAAGTCGGGGCATAGTCAATGTTCTGTACTAAGGCCGTACATTCACTTCCCGCCTTGATTTTAGCAGGATAACGGATAATCAACGGCGTACGGAAAGATTCCTCATACATGAAACGTTTGTCGAACCAGCCATGTTCACCCATGTAAAAACCTTGATCCGAGGTATAAACGATCACGGTATTATCCATAAGCCCTTCTTTTTCCAGATAGGCGATCAAACGCCCTACCTCATCGTCAATCGATTTGATGCAACGTACGTAATCCTTGATATAACGTTGATATTTCCATTTAACCAAATCCTCACCTTTCAGGTTCTCGTTAATGAATTTTTCGTTACGAGGCTTATAAGAAGCGATCCAAGCCTCCCGTTGTTCCGGGGTCATACGATCCAAAGAGGCCTCCCAACCACCAATATTCCATTCCTTTTTATAAGCCTCCTTATCTTTAAGCTCATCTACCTTCAAATCATAAACCAAAGTCATATTTTTGTCTATACTCATCTCTTGTGTACGTGCGGCATCGCAACGAGTAGCATAATTATCATTGAAAGTATCTGGATATGGGAACTCTACATCCTCATATAAATCCATATATTTCGTATCCGGCATCCAGTTACGATGTGGAGCCTTATGATGAACCAGCAGGCAGAAAGGCTTATCCTTATCCCTCTCTTCCAAAAACTCGATAGCGTGATCGGTCGTAAGGGTCGTCGCATATCCCTCTTCTTTTACATACTTGCCATTCGATTCTTTGCTTTTAAACTCCGGATTATAATAATCTCCCTGATCCCATAACACATGATAATAATCAAAACCTTTCGGCTCACATTGCATATGCCATTTACCGACAACACCTGTTTGATAACCGTGCTGTTGTAAGATTTCAGAGAAGAATACTTTTGTCGTATCAATACCTTTTCCTAATTGTCTTTGTCCGTTTTGATGGCTATAAAGACCGGTCATCAAACAAGCACGGCTAGGAGTAGACAGAGAATTCTCAACGAAAGCTTGCCGGAACAACATTCCTTCTGCAGCCAAACGATCTAAATTTGGTGTTGGTGCCAATTTACCTAGCGCATGTCCATAAGCGCTAATAGTTTGATACGAATGATCATCCGTCATGATATGGATGATATTAAGCGGCTTCTCTGCCACTTCTTTTTGCCCGGTTCCGCATGCGGAGAATAAGAAGGCCGGAGCCAAGAAGACCCCATAGTTAATCGCATTCTTCATGTATTCAAAATTTTAAAATTACACAAACGTACAAAAAACAGAAATTATCACCAATAATACTTCCGGGCTATCTCAGCCATAGTCGGATATTTACTATCCTCATCGTCATATTGTTGTTTCAATTCCAACAGTTTTGTCTTCAACTCTTTAATCAACGCCTTTTTCGATGGGTCGTGATACAGGTTCTTCATTTCCATTGGATCCTCTTTCAAGTCATACAATTCCCATTCGGGAGTTCTGGACTCATTCTTGGTCCCGGTCATTCCCAACGACTCTCCATAATAGAATATCAATTTATAGCGATCCGTACGGATACCATAGTTGGCTGTCACGTTATGGTCGTTATCCGCATTCATCCAATAGCGGTAATACATAGCCTGTCTCCAATTAGCTGGGGTCTCATTTCTCAAATTCGAGCGGAAACTTTCTCCCTGCATTTGGCTAGGCTTGTCCATTCCGGCATAATCCAAAAATAGAGGAGCGAAATCGATATTCAATGTTATATCCTTATTATCCGTGCCGGGTTTGATTTCTTTCGGATAACGGATAACAAACGGCATACGCAAGCATTCCTCATACATCAATCGTTTATCAAACCAACCATGTTCCCCCAAAAAAAATCCTTGGTCTCCGGTATAGATGACAACCGTGTTTTCCGCCAATCCTTGCTCATCCAAATAGTTCAAGATACGCCCTACGTTTTCATCAATACCAGCGATACAGCGCAAATAATCTTTAATATACAATTGATAAGCCCAATGGCGCAACTCATCACGGCTCATATCCGTAGGTATATCCGTTTTCACATCCGTCTGCCTCAAATGCTCCATGCTCATCCGTAGCAACTCCGCATACTCTCCCTTGCCCTCATATGTGTCCAATAAGTTCTCCGGCTCCGGGATCGTTACATCTTTCAATAAATCCTTGAAACGCTCGGCGGGTGTCCACGGTCTGTGAGGAGCCTTGAAATGGCACATCATAAAGAAAGGCTTGCTCTTATCTCGATTTTCCATATATTTGATAGCCTCACTTCCTATCACGTCGGTAGAATGCCCTTTATACACTTTACCCGTTCGGGGATTCGCATGCGGATCATTCCCCCATGTACCTTTTTCTATAAGCATCGGGTCATTATAACGGCCCTGTCCAGGCAAGATATTGTAATAATCAAAACCTGTAGGTTCCGCATGCAAATGCCATTTACCGAATATAGCGGTTTGATATCCTGCTTGCTGCAAGCATTTCGCTACATTCGGATGATCCGGATCTAATGGATCTTGCAAAGTATATACACCATTCTTTTGGCTATATTGTCCTGTGATAATCGCTCCACGGCTCGGGGTACTGATTGAGTTCGTCACAAAACAATTCCTCAATATTGCGCCCTCATGCGCTATTCGATCAATATTGGGGGTCGGTAAGACCGTTGATAAAATTCCACCATAAACACTTACCGCCTGCGAAGCATGATCGTCAGACATGATATAAATGATATTCGGTGTCCTATCATTCTGTGCCATGGCTGTTTGAACAGCACTAAAGTCATATAGGAAAATGCTTGATAATAAAATGTATTTGCATTTCATCGTATTTGTATTAATTTATTATACCAAACTTTTATAAAGCTATTAATAAAAAAGGATATATTATAATCCTTCATAAATCATACTTCTTGCGAATCAGTAATGCCCTTGATTCCGATGATCCGTGTGAGGTCTCACGGTTCGTTTCAAAGGGATATTCATTCCATCCGTAGACTCCAGCCAGTCATAAATCTGAGCATTCAATTGTTTGATTGTCTCTTTATATTCAGGTTCCGCAATCAGGTTCGTAGTTTCATACGGATCATTTTGCAAATCATAGAACTCATTCGTATCCCAAACCCCATGATAACGGATATACTTATAACGATCGGTGCGGATACCATGCATCGTTGGTGTCTGCGGAAATTCATATTCCCAATAATACTCGTAGAAGATATGATCTCTCCAATCCACCTTTTCTCCCTTGAGCAAAGGCAAGAAAGAATATCCCACCATCTGCTCAGCCTTTTCTAAACCCGCACAAGCCATAATTGTAGGAGCGACATCTACATTTTGTACCATATTCTCTATTACCTTACCTCCCTCAAACATACTAGGGCAACGAACCAACATAGGAACTCGCACAGATTCCTCGTAGAACTGTCTTTTGTCGATCAATCCATGTTCTCCCCACGCAAAGCCATTATCACCCATGTAAATAACCAACGTGTTATCATCTAACCCTGCTTCTTTCAGATAATCCAAGACAGAACCGATACTTTCATCTACAGAACGCAAGGTCTCACAATATTTACGAACTTGAACATCCCAAGGACGGCCATGGTAGGAATAGTCCACCCCATGCCAACTTTCTCTTTGACTTTTCACCCAATCCGGAGCCATTTTTTCTCCATAATACTCTTTTCCAAACGCAGCCTTTCCTGTTTTCTTATCAATAGTCGGCAACTCTTTAATGCCATAATGAGGCGTATTGAAGTTCGGAGGTAATACCAATTCCTTATTTTTATAACAATCCTTATGGCGCTTTGCGGCTGAAAAATTGTCGTGCACACCCTTATGAGACAAATAGACAAAGAACGGTTTATCCGCTTGTTTTTGTTCTTTCATGAATTGGATCGCATGGTCGGTCAAGAGATCCGTAACATAGGTACTGTCTTTATATTGTATCCATTCCCCATTTGTATTTATACGAGGGTTATAATATTCCCCCTGCCCCTTGAAACCTTCCCAATGATCAAAGCCTGGTTGAGGAGCCCCTGAGTCATTTCCCATGTGCCATTTTCCAAAGAAAGCAGTTTTATATCCACACTCCTGCAAATATTGTGGAAAAAAGATCAATCCATCAGGAAGAGGAGCGGCATTATCAACCACCTTATGGCTATGTGAATACATGCCGGTCAAGATGGAAGCACGGCTGGGAGAAGAAAGAGAGGTCGTAACAAACGCATTTTTGATATGCGCTCCTTCCTTGGCCATCCGATCCATATTAGGAGTTTCCAACCAAGGGATCGTATTCATGAACCCCATATAATCATACCGGTGGTCATCCGAGAGAATAAAGACAACATTTAATGGTTTCGTTTTTTGTGAAGTATTGTCTGCTTCCTGATTTTTAGGCTGGCAGGCCAAACATTGACTTACGATAGTCAATGAAAACAAGGTATTATTGATATTTGTATTCATATTGATAAAAGTTGAGGAGCTGTAAGTTTTACAGCTCCAATTAACATTTTATGACCAACCCGGATTTTGCGTTAGCTCAGGATTCAAATCCAATTCCCGTTGAGGAATAGGCATGAGAATCATGTAATCCTTTATATTACTAGCAATGTCCGTCTTATTCTTCTCAGCGACTTTCGCTTCGTATGTGCTGTGCTCTTTCATCCGTTTTATGAATGTACCTGTACGTACGAGGTCAAACCAGCGATGTCCTTCTATCGGAAATTCCAAATAACGCTCTTGTAAGACTGCTGCCCGGAAAGCATCTTTAGACAAACCCTCATAATTTTCAGAAGAATCACCAAACGCACGCTCTCGAACACGATTTAAAACTTGATGAGCTTTCTCTGATTCTCCGATTTCATTTAACGCTTCCGCATACATAAGCAAGGCATCCGAATAACGGATGATATGCATATTGATCTCACAGAACTTAATAGCCGTTAATCCATCTTGCCAATACTTGCCAAACAAAGGAATACTTGATATCAATTCCTTTCCATTTACAGGGTTCGTATAATGCGTTCTTAAATTCACGGCTTTACGTTTATCATTTTCCTTAAAGGTATTATTTAATTCCATAGTGGGAATATCCGCCTCATTAGATCCACTAACTCCGATCGGTTCAGGCAAAGAATATTTGGGTCCCGTTAAACTCATTTCATCATTATGAGGTAATGGGTCCGCCTTATATTCAATATAAAAGACAGCCTCTTTACCAGCTTCAGTATCCAAGTTCCAATTATCTCCATACTCCACATGTAAACCATACCCATAAGCACCTTCTTGTTCAACAACCTCTGCCAGTTTTTCCTTTGCTTTGGAATAATCACCTTTCGTCAAATACACCTTTCCTGCTAAAATCTTGGCAGCACCTTTTGTCGCACGCCCTATATCTGTAGTCCCATATTCTGAGGGATAAGGAAGGGCACTTTCCGCATCTGTCAAATCAGATAGAATCTGTTCATAGATCTGCTCTTTCGCAACTCTCGGCCCCATAGCATCATCTATTGTCTCTAACTGAGTCACCAAAGGAACATCTCCAAAAAAGCGGACTAAATTGAAATAATAAAGAGCACGTAAGAATTTTGCTTCTGCTATAAATCTTTTTTGTAAATCAGGATTCATAGTAACAGATGGAATGTTATTAATAGCGGCATTAGCTTTCATAATGCCCGAATAATTATTTTGCCACATATCTCTAATAAATGTGTTTTCCGGGGTGTGACGCAAAAATTCCAAGTTCTGTAGAAAGGCATTAGGCATACCAAGACCGTTTTTCATCCCATCACATGTAAGATCGCATAACATATACATGCACCTACTATAAATACTATTAAGTTGTTGATAAGTTGCATCAACTGCCGCTTGGGCATCTTTCTGACTCGTGTAAAAGTTATCCACGACCAGCCTGTCTATTGGTTTCTCGTCTAAGAAAGAACACTGTACATTGAACAATGAGAATATTGATATACAGCCAAATATTATATATTTATTCATGATAATACAATTTAATTATTACTTAATATCAAGTTTTATACCAAACATAAATGTACGAGATTGTGGATAGCCACCGAAATCTTCGCCCGCTTCAAGCGTAGAGGCACCTCTATAACTAACTTCAGGGTCATATCCCCGATATTTTGTCCATGTTAATAAATTTTGTCCAGTCACATACAGACGCAAACCTTGGATATGCTTTAAGTTTATTTTAGGAAAGCTATAAGATAGTGATAACGTTTTCAATTTCAGATAAGAGCCATCTTCTATAAATCGATCACTTACCAATAAGGCTCTATTTGTTGTTGCCTTTGGGTATATGTTACTCGGATTTTCCGGTGTCCAACGATTTACCATGTCCGCATAAGCATTTTGCCCACCTGTTGGATTCTCCAATTCCATGGCATTATAATTAAGAATCTTATTTCCATAGGAATATTGTAAGAACACATTAAGTTCGAAGCCCTTATAAGCAAACGTATTTGTTAATCCTCCGAAAAATTTAGGATTAGCGTCTCCCAATATTTCCCTGTCATTAGCGGCATCTACCTTTCCATCACCATTTAAATCCTTATATCTACGCAAACCAACACCAATAGGTGAAGCAGATGAAGTTTGTTGCTTACATTCTTCCTCATTTTGAAAAATACCATCAAAACGATATCCATAGAAAACACCAATGGGCTCACCTACAATCAAGCGACGTACAGAGCCTGTTTTTAAATGCCCATCGCCTTCTGCCATTTCCTTATACTCTTCTCCGCCTAATTCAAGAACTTTATTCCGATTGAAGGCGATGTTAAAAGCGGTTGTCCAACTGAATGCCCCTGTCAAATTATCACTTTCTATTGATAATTCATATCCTTGATTTTCTATGCTACCTATATTCTTCAACATGGTTTGATATCCAGATGTAGCAGGAACTGCAACACTATACAGCAGGTCTGTTGTTTTCTTCTTATAATAGTCTGTTGTGATGCGTAATCTATTATTGAACAAGCCTAAATCTAAACCAATATCAAATTGTCCGGTGCGCTCCCACTTTAAGTCAGGATTAGGAATTTTGTTTGGGAAAAATCCTGATACGAGTTGATTCCCTAAGATCCAATTACTAGTACCTAAAGTTGCCAATGATTCATATACACCGATCTCCGTATTACCTGTAAAACCATAACTGGCTCTTAACTTTAAATTCGAAATGACTTCTTTTACAGGCTCCATAAAAGCCTCTTCCGATATTCGCCACCCAGCAGAAGCGGAAGGGAAGAAACCATATTTGTTGTTTGTCCCAAAACGAGAAGAGCCGTCAACACGGGCATTCACGGAAAATAGATACTTATGTTTCAGCGTATAATTAATACGAGCTAAATACGACATCAAACTCCATTGAGTAGCGTTGGATTCCGGTTTGTTATAAACAGAACCAGCTCCCAGATTATTATAAAGCATTACATCATTCACGAAATTTGAGGAGGATCCCATTACATATTCCGCATTATTTTTTTGCATCGTAAAACCACCCAACAAGCTTAAGTCGTGCTCCTCTGCAAATGTTTTATTCCAAGTCAGTGTATTTTCGTTCAGCCAATTTATACTTTTATTTACACCTACATAAGCCGAGGCAACTCCTCCAGACTGATAAATATTGGACGGGGTATATCTGTTTGTCTTATGATACATCACATCCGCTCCCAATGATACTTTCAGTTTTAAATCCGGAATGATCTCCCATTGTGCATAAATATCTCCAAGCAAACGTGAAGTCGCATTATTAAATTTCCGTTCTTTTGCTGTCGCTACCGGATTTGGAACTAATATTCCAGGAACATTAATTTGAGTGTATGCACCTGTCAACTCATCTTCATATACAGGCTGTATAGGATTCATTCTTAATGCACCAGAAATAGTTCCGTCTTCTCCTCCAGTATCAGTTGCTACGGAATTACTAATCGTATGGCTGGCGGTCATGTGTGTTCCCACACTAAAATTCTTGAATATTTTACGATCCAAATTCAAGCGTATGGAGTAACGCTTGAAATCAGAGTTGATAACAATTCCCTTCTGATCTGAGTAATTGCCCGATATTGCATATTGTGTCTTCTCGTCACCACCCGAAAAACTTAATTGATATGTTTGCGTACTTCCTCCACGAAATATCTCGTCTTGCCAATCTGTCCCATTACCGATCTTTGCGATCTCAGATAAAGCCGTAGCATCATAATAGGGTTTTAATCCATCATTTGTATAAGCCTCATTCACTAATTTCGCATAATCTTGCGCATTCATGACATCTATCTTCTTGGATACGTTTGATATTCCAAAACTTGCCTCAAAAGAGATAATATCCCGTCCCTTTTTGCCGCTTTTTGTAGTAATCAACACAACACCATTGGCTGCACGCGCTCCATAGATCGCCGTGGCAGCAGCATCTTTCAAGATCTCTATAGACTCAATATCTGATGGGTTTACAGTAGATAGACCACTCATCTGTGTCTTACCCCCCGTATTCCCGAAACCGCTACCACTATAAACAGGGAAACCATCAATAACATAAAGAGGTTCATTACCTCCTTGTAACGAGCTACTTCCACGTACTCGGATAGAAGCTACGGCTCCCGGCATACCAGAGGTTTGGATTACTTGCACACCTGAGGCACGACCGACCAAACCTTGATCGATAGAAGTCATTGGCGTTTGCTGTAATTCCGCTGTTTTAACAGAAGATACAGAACCAGTCAAATCACTCTTCTTCACAGAGCCATAGCCAATGACAACAACTTCATCAATATTTTGGGTATCCTCTGTCAATTGGATTTTAAGGGAATGTTGTTTGCCAATTTTTACCTCCTTGGTCATATAACCAATATAGGATATCAAAAGTATATCCTTTTCTGACGCATCTAAACTGAAACGTCCGTCCATATCGGATATGCTACCTATTGAGGAACCTTTTACGACAACATTAGCGCCAATTATGGGTACATTCGCCTGATCGGTAATGACACCTGTGATCTTACCATCTTGTTGGGTTATCTGGGGGTGTTCATTTTTTTTGTAAATTATGATATGTTTATCATCGATTGTATAAGACAAACCTTGTTTACTGAGAATACTATGTAATATTTGGTTGATGCTTTGCTTTTTAGCTTTTACTGAGATCTTCTCATTAAGATTAATCTCATCATTCTTGTACCAAAAAGAGTATTCGCTTTGTTGTTTGATCTCTTCTAGCGCCTCCGAGATCGTTACATTGTGCAGGTTCAATGATATTTCCGCTACTTGAGAGTAACCCGTTTTCGCGGATGCGCAAAATAAGCTGAGCATACATAGTACAACAGATAGTCTCATGATGTTATATGTTTTTTGAAGGTTAACTTTAGGCATATAATGCCTTGTGTGTGAAATTAATTTCATACTTTTGCAATGATTTAAAGTTTGTAATTGTGTTGCGATAATTCAGACTTGAGTCTTTAGAAACGGAAGATGTTGGTAGCATTTTCCGTTTCGCATCTTTCTCCATTCTCTTTTTTCTATTTCATAGGCATATCGATTTAAAGTTTAAACTCATTGGATTTATTTTTTCGAGATCGTAATTTGATCCCCTTCTATCTCATATCTTATAGGTCGATTAGCGGTCATGACTCGGAGTATTTGGTCTATGTTCTCTCCTCGTACGAAATCACCGGTGAAAGCAGCCTTTCTCAAGTCATCCCCGAGTATCTGGATTCTCACGTTAAAGCTCCTTTCCAGTTGCTTAGCGATTTTCTCTAGTGGATAATTGGTGAAATAGAATTTACCACAAACCCACGCCGTATAACTTTGCAATCTCACCTCTCTCTTGATAAAGCGATGCGAGGCTTTCATATATTTTATTTGCTGTCCCGGAATTATCTGGATGAGATTTTTAGTGTCAAGTCCGACACCGACTTTCCCTTCCGCTAAAGTCACCTCTATATTATCATCGTCATCATAGGCCTTCACATTAAACTTCGTTCCTAATACTTTCACCTTAACATTTTCAGCGCTAACGATAAAGGGATGCTCCTTGTCGTGCGATACCTCGAAGAATGCCTCACCGTTCACCTTTACCTCCCTCTGCCCGGAGACGAAAGCTGTCGGATAACTCAATGTCGTACCGGCGTTGAGGATCACTTTCGTGCCGTCAGACAGGACTACGGAGGATCGCATTCCCATCGGATTCACCATCTCTACCATTTGGCTGTTCAGTTTCTTGTAGCCTTCGTGGAAAGAGATATAATTGGAGATGCTGAACAAAAGCGTGACGGAGGCGGCGACCGCAGATATTCTCAACCAAAACCTTCTGCGCAAGCTGCGTTCGATACGGTTGTTGACCTCTAGGAAGATATCTTCCCTCATTGCGTCACCCATTTGCTTTATGATCTCTTTTCTTGTCTCCATATTTCGTCTTTCTTATAATGAGGAGTAAGGATCGATGAAATTCGTTTAAAGAGAAAGACGTTTTTTTTAAAATGTTTGAAATATGTCCTAGATGCATAAAACATCCAAATAATTGTCGTGTAGAAAGTCATTTTCACCTAGTATTACTCCCTTCTGTGTAGAATATATACTTTAAGTGCTATAGGATATATACTTCAAGTGCCTTGGAATATATACTTCATTGGCTAATTTGATTTTATTGGAAAATGGATATTAATATGAAAACAAACGAAATATCAGGAAAATCCGATTTCAACCGTTTTATTAACTTCTCCACCGCAATCTTCATTTGCACTCGGACCGTACTCTCTTGGATGGATAGGATTTTAGCGACCTCCTTGGTACTTAATCCTTCCTCACGGATCATCAAGAATATTAGGCGACATTTTTCGGGAAGCTCATCAATTGCCAGATTAAAAAGTTCCCGCATTTCTTGCGATTCCAACATACCCTCAGGAGTAGCTTCTTCCTCTGGTTCAAATGAATATAACTGATCCATCTGGATTTTATTGACACTATTGCTTCTTGAAATATGACGAAGCGCTTCGTTGCGTACCGTTATATACAAGTAAGTATCTATATTGTCTATCTCTTTTAAGCGTGCTTTTGATTTCCAAATAGAAAAGAACACGTCGGACACGACCTCCTTGCAAGCCTCTTTCTCTCCAAGGCAATAATACGCAAAACGGAATACCTGATCGTAATACAAATTATAAAAGCGCTCAAATGCCCCTCTGCCGTCTGAAGAAACAGAAGATAACAAGTTCTTAATATTTTGTTTAGATACTTTCATGCCCTTTTATGCTTAGAAAAAAAGCGGGTTGTCGCCCACACTTCGTAAGGTATCGCCAGAGACCTATGCACACGTAGACAAGCAACCCGCAGATATAGCGAGGGCTTGTGCCTTGTGTGCTGTTAAAACTGGCGATTTCAACGAAGTAAGGCACTTCCAAAATTTTCACGATACAAATATAAGGTTTTTATCACATTTAAATCTCTTTAAAACGTACTATTGATTTCTGTGAGATCATTATCTTTGTACGAAACATATCGGTGAAATTATGGACGAGAAAGTGCTCGAGAAATTGAAAATCTTGGCCGAGTCGGCAAAATATGACGTATCCTGCGCTTCCAGCGGAACCTCCCGTTCGCATAAGAGCGGGGCTATAGGAAGTGCCGCGGGATGGGGTATTTGCCATAGTTTCGCTGAGGACGGACGGTGTATCTCGCTTTTAAAGATCATGCTGACGAATTATTGTATGTATGATTGCGCCTACTGCATCAACCGGCGAAGTAATGATTTACCGAGAGCTACGCTTTCCGTTACCGAGTTGGTGAATCTTACGATCGAGTTTTACCGACGTAATTACATTGAAGGATTGTTTTTAAGCTCCGGCGTGGTCCGAAACCCGGATTACACGATGGAACGGTTGGTGAGAGCCATCAAGGATTTGCGCCTCGTACATCACTTCAATGGATACATACATATGAAGAGTATCCCCGGAGCCAGCCAAGAATTGGTAAATGAGGCTGGGCTTTACGCCGATCGTTTAAGCGTGAATATAGAGATCCCGAATGAGGCGAGCTTGCGGACTCTAGCTCCGGAAAAGGATTTTAAAAGCGTATTTGCCCCTATGCGTTATATCCAACAAGGCGTATTACAAAGCGCCGAGGAACGCAAGCGTTTCCGGTATGCCCCACGATTCGCTCCCGCCGGGCAAAGCACGCAGATGATCGTTGGCGCTACGGCGGATACCGACAAGGACATACTTCGTCTATCATCGGCCTTATATCAGAGACCTACGATGAAGCGTGTTTACTATTCGGGATTCATTCCGGTAAATGCGTATGATAACCGTCTTCCGGCACTTACCACGCCTCCGCTGGTCCGTGAGAATCGTTTATATCAAGCGGATTGGTTATTGCGTTTTTATCAATTCAAGGTAGATGAGATTGTCAATGACGCATATCCGGATCTGGATCTAGACGTGGACCCGAAGTTGGCTTGGGCCCTGCGGCATCCGGAGGTCTTTCCTGTAGATATCAATAAAGCGGATTACGAGATGCTTCTTCGGGTTCCGGGAATTGGCGTGAAATCGGCAAAGATCATAATCGTTTCCCGGCGTTACGCTAATCTCGGTTCAGAGCAGTTGAAGAAAATAGGAGTGGTCATGAAAAAGGCTAGCTATTTTATTACTTGCCGGGAGCTCCCGACGCAGACCGTGAATGAGGTCAGCCCTGAAACCGTCCGGCAACTATTGACGAGAAAGAGCGGAAAGAAAGTAGACGATCGGCAGCTTATACTGCCTTTTATAGATTAACGCCTGTTTTATAAGAAGGATTGATAATGATTATATTTGTTTACGACAAGACTTTTGAGGGATTGCTTACCGCTGTATTCGATGCCTATTCCCGCCGGACTTTTCCGGATTTGTTAGTAACCGAGGGCGAGCCATTTCCATTGTTCTATGATGAGGCGATCCGGATTTATACGGACGACCGGAAAGCAGAACGGGTATGGAAAGGGCTTGAGAAGAAAATCTCCAAGTCTTCTCTTTCTGGGCTGACGGTAACTTGGTTGTCGGAATTACCGGAAGTAGACCTGTTGTTATTCAGATATATCCGCAAAGCGATCGACGCTCCAGCCACGATCGAGTTCAATCTTGGTGACCCGGACATATTGGAAACGGCCAAGATCTGGAAGAAAGTAAACAACGAACGCTTGCGAGTGATGCAATTCTTTCGTTTCCAAAAAGCGGCGGATGGAACTTACTTTGCTGCCATCGCACCTATATATAACGTATTACCTTTGGTATTACCTTATGCGCAAGACCGTTTCGCTGATCAGCAATGGCTCATTTACGACTTAAAAAGAGAGTATGGATATTATTATGATCTTAACGATACGATAGAAGTCCGTTTCGAAGAGAAAGATTCACACTTATTGACCGGATTGCTCAGTGAGGATATCATGGATAAGGATGAGAAACTTTTTCAAAGTATGTGGAAAGAGTATTTTAAGTCTATCGCTATCAAGGAGCGTTTAAACCCACGGCTTCATCGCCAACATATGCCGGCTCGTTTTTGGAAATATATGCCGGAGAAGAGATAATAGTATAATTGCTATTAATCAGCCAATTACAGTTTTTGTTAATTTCATTATCGAAAAACTAAAGTTTTTTCAGCAGGAAACTAGAGTTTCTCCATTGGAAAACTTTTGTTTCATCTAAGGAAAACTAAAATTTCGTGCTATAGAAAAAAATGTTTCTCTCATATAAAACCAGCCTGTTATTTAACGAAAAAGGGATGAACTTAATATCAAGTCCATCCCTTCTTATTACAATCAACACGTTTCTCTTATAGCTCACGAATCCAGATATTACGGAAGCTGATCGGCTCGCTAGGATCGCCATGGCTCTGCAGGATGATAGGGCCTGCGCCATGTTTCTTCACTTGCGGGAAACCGATCCACTCTGTCGTACCCAATATCGTCGTATGGTTCTGCAAAACCACGCCGTTCTGGATAACCGTTACGGTTGGATGCGTGCGATAAGAACCATCTTCCTTGAAAGTGGGGGCGGTATAAATGATATCGTATACGTTCCATTCGCCCGGTTTACGCATGGCGTTGGCCAAAGGAATGGATTGTTTGTAGATACTACCAGTCTGGCCGTTCACGTAAGTCGGGTTATTGTAGCAGTCTAACACTTGAACCTCATACATCCCTTGCAGGAAAATACCACTGTTACCTCTCGACTGGCTCTCACCGGTAATATTCGTCGGGACCTGCCACTCGATGTGCATCTGGAAATCGTTGAATTTCTGTTTGGTCTGGATATCACCCTTCTTCTTGTTTACGGTAAATACGCCATCTTTTACATCCCATTCGGCGGCACCGCCCTTTACGCTCTCCCAAGCGGAAAGATCCTTGCCGTCAAACAAAACGATAGCGTCGGAAGGAGCCGTGAAACCTCCACCTTTTAAATCTGTACCCGGAGTGACTACCGGCGGAACAGGTTCGTAAAACTCGGACATCTCATGCGTGATACCCGCATAACCTGTAGGCATCTTGAACTCTTTTTTCTTGTCTTGAGCGACAATAGTGACGCAACCCGCTAAAGCGAAAGCCGCAACTGTAAGCAATCTTTTGTTCATGGTCTAAAATGATTTATTAGTTAGTTAACATTTCTTGCTGCAAATATACCGTTTTTTGCCGAAACAGATAACGATTTGTCAGAAATCTTATTGATTATGATCAAATAATCTTTTCTCGGCCAACTGCTCAAACTTGGTGTTCGGACGACCGTAATTGCAATACGGATAAATACTTATACCGCCTCTCGGAGTGAATATACCAGTAACTTCGATATATTTCGGATCCATTAATTTTATCAAGTCCTTCATGATAATATTCACGCAATCCTCATGAAACGCCCCATGGTTGCGGAAGCTGAATAAGTAAAGCTTCAAGCTCTTGCTCTCTACCATTTTCACGTCGGGGATATAATCGATATGAATCGTAGCGAAATCCGGTTGTCCGGTAATCGGGCAGAGACTGGTGAATTCCGGGCAATTAAACCGTACCCAATAATCATTTCCTTGATGCTTGTTCGTAAATGCCTCCAATACCTCCGGAGCGTAATCCTGTTTATATACGGTAGAGCCACCTAATAAATGCAACTCTCCTTCTTGTTTTCTCTCGTCCATTTCTTTCATTTACTTTTGATTCTCTTCTTTCCTTTTCAGATATTTCTCCAATCCGTCCTTGCGAAGTTTGCAAGCGGGGCAATGCCCACATCCCTCAGCCATAACACCGTTATAGCAAGTCAGCGTCTGCGTACGTACTAGATCAAATACGCCCAGCTCGTCCGACAATTCCCAGACTTCGCTCTTATCCCGGTCCATAAGTGGGGTATGAATTACGAATTGCTCATCCATCGCCAGATTTAATGTTACGTTAAGAGAACGCACGAACGTATCCCGGCAATCCGGATAACCACTATAATCAGCCTCGGAGACACCCGTTACCAAATGATAAATCCCCTTACCACGGGCTAAGATAGCGGCGAAAGTAAGGAATACCATATTACGGCCGGGCACAAACGTATTCGGATAGCTATCCTCCGGCTTCTCTTGATCCATCTCTATGCTCGCATTCGTAAGCGAGCAATTGGGATCTAACTGGCTGATAAGCGATACGTCCAATAACTGAAAAGGTACGTCCGCATCCGCGGCGATCTTTCGAGCGACCTCTATTTCCAAGGAATGTTTCTGTCCGTATGTGAAGCATACGGCCTCTACACGTGAAAAATGCTTCTTCGCCCAGAAAAGGCAAGTTGTGGAATCTTGTCCACCCGAGAAGCATACCAAAGCGGCATCTTGTTGTTTCATATCTTTCTTGTTTTTAATACGTGGTTTAGCAAGCACACGGAAAAGACATCTTTTCAGCCACAAAGATACGCTTTTTTTTAATTCTTTCGAGCGGCGATAAGCAACATCATTGGACGGCGAAGTTCGTCTCGCATCCCGGGAACCGTATCCAGCATCGATTCGTCCGGTTGAGGCTCCACCAGATGGGTGATACAGAAACCCGCCTTGATCAACCCGTTCACGTAAGTCGTAAGTGTCTTATGATATTTGGTTACATCCTCTCCCAAAAAACGAGCATGCCGGACTCCCTCTTGAAAATAATGATCCACCGGCCAATGCGCAGGTTTCCCCTCCGAATCGTAAATCCAATCTTGATTGCCATAAGCAGTAAAAACGGGATGTTCCACAGAGAAGACAAAGACACCCTCTTGCGTTAAACATTTATATACCTCTGTACAAACCGTATCGAACGACTCGAGATAATGGAATGTCAAGGAACTGATCACGATGTCAAAAGAATTTGGAGCAAAATCAAAATCCTCGATTGCTATTCTTTTATATTCGATCGACGGGGAGGGATTTATCTCCCGTGCCTTGTCCAACATCTTCCCGGAAAGGTCAATGCCTAAAGCGAAGGTCGCCCCTCGCTCTATGGCATATCGACAATGCCAGCCAAAACCACACCCTAAATCCAATACACGCTTTCCGTTAAAATCAGGCAACATCTTCTTTAGCTCATGCCATTCTCCTGCTCCTCTCAGCCCTTGTACAGAGCGAGACATCTGACTGTATTGACCGAAAAAGCGTTCATCATCATACTTATTTTCTTTCATATTATATATTGTAGGGATATCTTGGCCGAAGATACTTATTTTTCGTAGATACCGACATGATTTCCTTCGCTATCTTCTAAAACGGCGAAGTATCCTTTATTTTCCGCTTCAATCTTTGTCTTGGGTATAATAATTTTACCCCCTTTATCCAATACTTTAGATAAAGTGTCCTCGATATCTTGGCTATTAAAATGGATTAAGATACCATCCGGCGAAGGTTGATAACTAGGAGCGTAGAACAAAGCCCCAACCACTTCTCCTTGCTCGATAAAACAAGCCATCTTCTCTGTCTCACACTCGAAAACCGATAGTTTTAACCCCAAAATAGTTTCATAGAAATTGATCGCTCGATAAAAGTCTACAGTTGGAATCTCGAAAAAAGCAATTAAATTGTTCATTTTGTTTTCTTTTTATAGTTACTGTTAATGTCCTCGCGAAGACATCACAAAAGTAGAGCGTATCGTATCTATAGGATAGAAGAAAAAGGACATCTTGATCACTCCGAGAAATAATCAGAATAAGGAGCGCATAAGGAAAGATACTCCGTGGGTGTATAGCCGGAAAACAGCTTAAACTCTTTTATCATATGTGACTGATCAGAAAACCCACATTCATAAGCTAATTGAGCGAATGAAATGGATGGATTCTGTTGTACCTTAAATAAAGCCCGTTGCATCCTAACGATACGAAGAAACTCTTTGGGCGTAGCTCCTACATAATCTAAGAAAATGCGGTTGAACTGTTTAGAACTTAGGCATGCGGTTTCAGATAACTCAGAAATATTAGTTTTCGCTTGTTCATTTATTTGATGGAGGACTGCGGATATTCGCTTTAAGTTATATTCATAGCCTTCAAACCTATAAAGACGGTGAATCAAAAACTGCTCGATCAAGCGGATGCAAGTTTCATGATCATCAGCCTCTATCACTTTTCTGGATAATATTGATAATTCCAAATCTGCTATAGCATCCACCGCTATAAGTTCTCCATAAAAGAACTTAAGGGGGAGTTGAAGGATGGCTCTTGCCGCATACGGCTGAAAAACAACCGTGATCATTTCAATCTTTCCGGCTGACATCACATCTGAAAAGTTGAGGCATTGCCCACAGATGAACGCTTGAGGCTGCGATTCTTTTTTTCCTACTAATAAAAGCCTTTTACCCCTATGAAATACTAATTGTATGCAGCCCGTTGGTAAAGTCCGTTCAGATACAGAAACATCCGCGCCATCTTCCAGTATCCAATAATATCTCACATAAGGAGTTAATATATGAATAGGCTTTATTATTTTAAATGACTGCATCTTATAGAATTTAATTTATCGGGGCAAAGGTAAATAACCCCTAATCAATTCTATAGTAAAAAAGAGACATTTCATATTAATACTGCGACATTAAGCTTCAATCAACTATTTTTGGGTATATTCAAAACTGTAGTATGCTTGATTTCATTAAGTACAAAAGAGCTTTGCATCTTCACGATGCCATGAACCTTGGTTAATTTCTCGAACACAAATTGATTATAGGCATCTAAATCCTTAAGAACCACTTTGACAAAGAAATCATAAATACCTCCCGTCGAGTAACATTCCATTATTTCATCGATATTCCGTATTTCTTCTTTGAAGCGTTCGATATGCTCATCATCGTGTACAGCTAAAGATACATTACAGAAAATGATCAAGGGTAATCCTATTTTTTTATTGTCGACCAATGCCACATATCCTTTTATATATCCTTCGTTTTCTAAACGTTTGATTCGTTCGTAAATAGGAGTCTTGGAGATATGAAGTTTCTCAGAAAGCTCTTTTGCATTGATCTTCGCGTCCTTTTGCAAAGAATGAAGAATTTCAATATCTGTCTCATCAAGTAGTGCCATAGTTTTTTTTCCTGTTTTATTTGATTTAATATCCCCGAATTAGAATTATAGAATGCAAAACAGGACAAAAATAGGAAAATTATCGTATTTAAGCTTGACGTATAGGAAAACAATCTTCTTTAAATAACTTTGCAGCAAATAAAAATCTAATTCTAACACAATTATGTTTAAAAGTAAAGATCTTCTGTATCATAGTATCGCCATATTGACAGTCATTATATGGGGAACAACGTTTGTCTCCACAAAAATACTGATTAATACAGGATTATCACCAGTTGAGATATTGTTATACCGTTTCGTGCTTGCGTATTTTTGTATTTTGACTATAGCGCATCGACGGTTGTGGGCTAATTGCGTAAAAGATGAATTCTTATTGTTCTTGTCTGGATTATGTGGTGGTTCCCTATACTTCATAGCGGAGAATACGGCACTGGGCATCACATTGGCTTCCAACGTTTCATTATTGATTTGTACAGCACCGATCATTACAACGGTATTGTCTCACCTATTTTATAAAGAATCTCTTAGGAAAGGACTGTTATATGGATCTTTAGTTGCCTTATTTGGAGTCGGATTAGTTGTTTTCAACGGCAGTGTTCTTTTAAAAGTAAATCCACTTGGTGATTTTCTCACTTTAGTTGCCGCTACGATGTGGGCTTTTTACTGCCTTATCCTAAAGCGTTTGAGTCGTTCTTATCCCACCTTGTTTATTACACGAAAAGTATTTTTTTATGGGATACTTTCTCTTTTCTTCTATTTTGTGATCTACCCTTTAAATATCAAACTAGAGTTATTGAAACTGCCAGTCGTATATTTAAATATATTATTTCTGGGTGTCATCGCCTCAATGCTTTGTTATATCATGTGGAATACGGCAGTCAGAGCCCTCGGAGCATCAAAAACAGCCAATTATATTTACATTGTCCCTCTGGTCACCTTGATAACTTCTGCGATTTTTCTATCAGAAACTATTACGATAGCTTCTGGTATTGGCGCTTTAGCCATTATTAGTGGAGTTTATATCGCAGAGAGGTAAAAATAAAGAAGGGTTACTCATATGAGTAACCCTTTGATTTTCAGTGGTGCCACCAGGAATCGAACCGGGGACACAAGGATTTTCAGTCCTTTGCTCTACCAACTGAGCTATGGCACCATCATGTCGTTTTGTATATCGTTGTTTCGATTACGGGTGCAAAGGTAGGTATTATTTTTAATCCAGCAAATGTTTTGAAAGAAAAATTCACAGGACAGTAAATTATCTATTTTTCCTGCAAAAAAATCCACTTTTCTCTTGCAGGTTCAAAAACAATGTGTACCTTTGCACCCGTAATCGAGACAACGATACAAAAAAACGGGATGTAGCACAGTTGGCTAGCGCGCCACGTTCGGGACGTGGAGGTCGGAAGTTCGAGTCTTCTCATCCCGACTCATCAAAAAGGCAAGAATCTTGAAAGAGATCTTGCCTTTCTTTTTTCAATCCTATTAATATCTAATGAATAACAAAAGGTATCAACATATATTGTTCGATCTGGACGGTACATTAACCGATCCTATGATTGGTATTACCAGTTCTGTAAAGTACGCCCTCTCCTATTTCAATATAGAAGTAGAAGATTTACGATCTTTATGCCCTTTCATCGGGCCACCATTAAAAACATCCTTTAAGGACTTCTATCAGTTTACAGATGAGCAAGCAGATGTAGCCATTGCTAAATACCGGGAATATTTTTCAAAACAAGGTATTTTCGAGAATACCCTGTATCAAGGTATTGATGAATTACTCCGTTTGCTTACCGAAAACGAAATGAAAATCTACTTAGCCACCTCAAAGCCGCAACCCTTCGCTCAACAAATTCTAGAATATTTCCACTTAGAATCTTATTTTACATTTGTTGGAGGAAGCACATTCGACGGAAGCCGTTCCGAAAAAGCGGATGTAATACAATATGTATTAGACAGCACCGATATAAAAACACGGTCTGACGTAGTCATGATCGGTGATCGTAAATATGATATAGAAGGGGCCAAAGCGAATAACATAGATTCAATAGGAGTCCTTTACGGCTACGGGGATGAAGAAGAACTAGCGAATGCCGGAGCAAACAAAATCGTTACTGATATAAAAGAACTATCATCTTTCCTTCTAACAGGGAATATCCCCATATAGAAAGCTTAAGCAGATCTATAAATCACATTAAAAATAAACATCAGCAATAAAGAGAATGAAATATTTGGAAAGCTCGGCTTCAACCGGGCTACCAATTTTTCTATAGCGATCTTCATCTGTACACGAACCGTACTCTCTTGAACCGATAATATTTCCGCGATCTCCTTCGTTTTCAATCCCTCCTCACGAGACATCAAAAACACAAGACGGCATTTCTCAGGAAGTTCGTCAATCGCTTTATCAAGCATCTCTCTCATCTCTTTTAACTCCAAATGCTCCTCCGGAGAACCCTCATCTTCCTCTTCCATTAATGGCAACAACTCATTTAAAGAAACCCTATTCAAGTCTTTATTCCTTGCTTGAAAACGAAAAGACTCGTTACGTACGGAAATATATAAATAGGTATCTATATTATCAATATCCTTTAATCGTTTCCGGGATTGCCAGACCGAGAAAAAAACATCTGTCACAACTTCACGGCATGCCTCCTTCTCGCCTAAACAATAATAAGCGAAGCGAAAAACCTGATCATAATATAAATTATAAAAACGTTCGAAAGCTCCCCTGTTATCTACCGACACAGATTCAAGCAACCCTTTGATATCTCGCACAAAAACTCCCACTCCTTTTTCTTTGATTTGGCAAACATACTAAATATAATCTAAATGCCTTTTTAAAAAGCAGACTATTTTTTCTCATATTTTACTTGCATATTCAAATTATTAAACTACTTTTGCACCCGCAATACGGAAGTAGCTCAGTCGGTAGAGCACTGGTCTCCAAAACCAGGTGTCGGGAGT
>OLFZ01000681.1_pt1 | contig 34963 bp, 40 predicted proteins | sample 1604861 | NCBI WGS metagenome assembly OLFZ01 (sample SAMEA3888895, study PRJEB22519) | human gut metagenome | biome: human gut; feature: human-associated habitat; material: faeces | place: Denmark | collected 2011 | reverse complement strand
TAAATTTGCGCTACGCATGAGCACCTCATTTCTAGTAGGCATTTCCTACATACTCATATACGTAAAAAAATGCACTTTTTCTAATAAATTTTAATTTTTGCGCAAAAAAAGCGCCTTTCGACGCTAAATCCATTCCATTTTCTTACAAATATTATAAATTCCATCATCCACATTGGCATCTGTGACTAGAGTTGCGATATTCTTTAATTCTTGACACGCATTTCCCATCGCAACACTTGTCCATTGTGGATCAAACATCACCTTATCATTGGTGTCATCCCCAAAGACAACCACATCTTTTAAATCACCACCAATATGCTGCATCATATCTAGAATACCTTGATGCTTAGCATCATATTGAAACATTAAATAATCGGGTACAAAACGCATATTTCCTAATGTATCCTTTAAAGTCAATTCGGATTCTTTCTCTTTAGGGATTGAGATATACATTTTATAGATTACATCCAATGCATCTACATCTAAGTTCTCATCGTAAATATATTCCGTTGGTTCCTTACGATCACCCACTTGATTTTGGAATGTATGATCCTTTGTATATACCTTAATCGAATCGTCTAGCGCAAATAAAACGCCATATCCTAAAGATAGTGCTTGTCTAGCAATTGCCTTTGATTTTTCTAAATCCAAAGGAATATTTTGTACTAATTCATCATGAATGACTAATCCGCCACCACCGCAACAAACCATATCATGAAGACCCACACTTTCCATAAAGTTACGTGCTTTATAGTATGCACGACCTGTCGCAATAGCTACAAAGTGACCTGCCTTTTGAAGCTCATTCAAGGCTAGCTGTGCACTGGGTACAATTTTGCCCGTCGATTTATCTGTAAGTGTTCCATCAATGTCAAAGAAAAAATATTTTTTATTCATATTTACCCCACAATCTTTGAACTTCTGTCAATACATCCATCACATCACAAACATAGCTCAAATTTTCTTGGCCATTTAAACTAGAAACATACTCTTCCATATCTCGAATCTCATAGTTTAGTGCCAATCTACTTTCTCCACAAACAATTTCCTCAGTATGACCATCCTTTGTATATGTGATTTTTGCCTTATCCGCTCTAGGAAAATTATACACCTCAATATCCCCATTCTCACATGCGATCAAGCCTCTTTTTGGTTGCTAAGCACGCATTGTCAAAAAAATTATCACAATCTCCATCTCTTTATTCTGAACTAAGATACCACTCGATTCATCAACTCCTGTTTCAAATGGTGTCATTGTCGTTAATACTGTGTCAGGTTTACTGGACATAAACCAACGTGCAAAACTTACGGCATACACACCAATATCAAGTAGAGCACCACCAGCTAGGTTCGGATTAAAGAATCGATTGTTCACATCATATTCTTTAAAGTTACCAAAATTGACTTGAACCATCTTCACTGGGCCTAAATAATTGAGTGAAATTACTTTTTTTACTCTTTAAATAAAGGCATATGAAATAGGGTAACCCCATCACTGATTGCCAAATGCCTTTCTTTGACAATTTCAACACACTCTTCCAATTCGTCCGAATTTATAATTATAGCCTTCTCACTAAAGACATGTTTATTATGCAACAAAGCCTCTTTCATGATTTCGTAATGCGAATTATGAGGTGTGGCAATATAAACAATATCTATATTTTCATCTTCAAACATTGCTTGATAAGTCTCATAGACATGTTCAATTGAAAATTCTTCAGAAAACTTTTTAGCCGAACTATAATGTCCAGAAGCTACACCATAAACACCAACATCTTCTTGAATCAAAGCATTGGCCATATCATGCGCAATCCAGCCAGGGCCAACAATTTCCCGATTATAATGAATGAAATTCTCCATCCTTTTCCTTTTTAAATACACCCATATCATTCACTATAATCATACCTGTCAATATATCCACAAATAAACTTGTATCTACAATACCAGGCATCATCAACAAGGTTTGATTCAACAAACGAATATCTTGAACCCCATCAAAATAGACATCTAATAAGATATTCCCTTCATCACTCATTAGAAATCCATCTTTATTTGAAGCGCTACGCCATTCAACAATCCCATTTAATTCTTCTAATTTCTTTTTCACAATACTATATGCTTTAGGTAATACTTCCACTACAACAGGCACTTGAAATGCCAAAGTCTCATGAAATTTAGTTTCATCAACCAATACAATATATTCATCGGCCATGGACGCAATAATTTTTTCTTGCGTATGAATACCACCACCGCTTTTTAAAGCATTCAAATGTGAATCTACCTCATCACATCCATCAAAAGCAATATCAACATGATCCACATATTGTGTATTCAATACAGTTAATCCTTCTTTTTGGGCTTTTAAAGCTGTTTTTGCAGAAGGTGTAACCACTTGAATATCTTTATCCCTTACATAATCAATCAAATATTGAATGGTACTGCCACCGCCTAGGCCTACAACCATTCCATCCTTCACTAATTTTGATGCATACAATGCACATTTCTTTTTCATAATCATCACCACCTTCAATATATCATGTAATTTATTTTCGTCAATAAATACTTTATGTAATTTTAATTCATACGCAAAAAAGAAGAACTATACCTTCAAAGAAGCATATAATTCTTCACATTGACTGATTCGATCATAACTATCTGTGCGTTCATTCGTTAAAAATAAATATAAAATTTCAATGACGGTCGCCACAGAAATTCTTGAAAAACAAAATTCATTTAAAAATAGCTTTTCACGCGTAGACGTCTGAATATGATATAAACATTCTTTGGCAACAACTGAATCCTCATTATTCGTAATTCCAATTGTAGGTACCCCACGCTTTTTCATTTCCCTGCAAACCGTAAAGACTTGGCTGCTCTCCCCACTATTTGAGATGGCGATCACTACATCACTTGCATCTAGTCCTAGCGCATAAGAGACCTGATTTTCCCAAATGGTTGATGTAAAGGTTAAAATACCAATCTCGTTAAATTTGAACATACAATCAAGCGCTACCGGAATCGTATTTCCTACGGCACACACAAGTACGTGTTTGGCATTTTGAATCAAAGAAAGAATCACACTCAATTGATCCACATCTATATTACGAATTGTAGCCGTAAGTTCTGAAATCTTATTGGAAAGAATGGTTTCTAAAGAACCTGAAATATCACTTGTAGAAATGGTATTTGATTTTTGTTCGATTTCATTGACACAATCCCTAGCCAAATTCACCTTTAAATGATGAAAACTATCCATCTGACATTTTCTGGCAAAACGCGAAACACTCGCCTGCGAAGTATTACATGCTTGGGCAAGCTCCTTAATCGTCATATTCACCACTTCTTTTGGATGTTGGATTATATAATCCGCAATCTTCTTTTCAGAGTCAAAGAAGGAATTATAATGTCCATGAATTGTATCGAGTATCATAAAATCACCACCAATTCTATATTATCAAAAAAGAGATCAAATTACTTGATCTCATGTACGTAAATATTATTAACACGATCTGGTCCTACAGAAATCATAGAAACACGTACGCCAGTGAACTCTTCAATGAAGTGTACATAGTCTAAACATTCTTGAGGTAATTGATCGACTGAAGACATCTTAGTGATATCTGTCTTCCAACCTTTGAAAGTCTTATAGATTGGTTTAGCTTTGGCAACATCTGCCTGATCACTAGGAATATAATTATATTCTTTACCATCAATTTCGTATCCAACACAAACCTTGATTTCATCTAAACCGTCTAATACGTCAATCTTAGTGATAACGATATCTGTTAATCCACTCATTAAGTTTGCGTGTTTTACAGTTAATAGATCCAACCATCCACAACGACGAGGACGACCTGTAGTAGCTCCATATTCTCCACCGTGTTCACGAATCCATTCACCTTGTTCATCTAATAATTCAGTAACGAATGGTCCTTCTCCTACACGTGTTGAGTATGCTTTAACAACACCTACAACAGTCTGAATACGACTTGGTGCAATACAAGCACCTGTAGTAACACCAGCACTTGTTGGACTTGAAGAAGTTACATATGGATATGTTCCATAGTTGATATCAAGCATAGCTGCCTGAGCCCCTTCAAACAATACTGTCTTATCTTCATCCAATGCTTCATTGACTAAGTGTGTTGTTTCTTGGATCATAGGGACAATACGATCATAAATAGCTTCAAAATCAGCTACCATCTTATCGTAATCCATTGCTTTTCCACCATATACAGCAGTAAATAATTTGTTTTTGAAATCTAAACAGTCTTTTAAACGAACTTTAAAATGTTCAAAATCCTTAAATTCATGATAACGAATACCATGACGAGCATACTTATCTGCATAACATGGACCAATTCCACGTTTTGTAGTTCCGATTTTATTAGATGCTGCTTGCTCTTCTAATTCATCTTGATATTGATGATATGGCATTAACATCTGTGCACGGTCACTAATAATGATGTGTTTAGTTGATAAACCATCTTTTTCTAATTGTTCCATTTCTTTTAATAATACGAATGGGTTACAAACAACTCCTGGACCAATAATACAAGTTGCTTCTTCGTGTAAAACACCACTTGGTAATAAGTGCAATACATGTTTCTTACCATTTACAATGACTGTATGACCTGCGTTATCTCCACCTTGGAAACGAACGATCATATCCGCCTTTTCTGCTAAAACATCGACGATTTTTCCTTTACCCTCATCGCCCCATTGGGTACCTACAACTACTTGGCTTGACATAAGAGCCTCCTTTTAGGTATGTTCTTTACAATACCTAATTAATTATAAGTAACCCTCATATTATTGTCAATTGAGATTTTTTAAAAAAAGAGCTTGCACAACCATTTAATTCATGATATTATTAACGGGCACTTAGGGGTATCGTCCAAAGGCTAAGATAGCGGTCTCCAAAACCGTTGATGTGGGTTCGAGTCCTACTACCCCTGCCAGTTTGAAACTTAAAACTCTCAAAAACACTTTATATAAAGCAGATTTGAGAGTTTTTTTGTTGCCAAAAAATCGATTTTACCCCGTTTTGGCAAACTTTTTGGCAAACAATTCGAAAAAAATTATTTTTTTTACTTTTCGAAACGAATTATTAAAAGTTCAAATAAAAAGCTTTTTATAACAGAATAGTCTCCCAGATTATATATAGATCAACCAATAGCCAAAACAAATTTCAATCAACCTTCACACAATAACCTGAGATTGTTTTCATGAAACTAAGAATTACGTTTACTTATTCGTGCTCAATAAAGCACAAAAAAAAGCAAAGAAACATTAAGTCTCTTTGTTCTTAGGCGTTCGAGATGTAATCACAGATGTTCTTAGATGCAGGTGCTTTCGATGAAGGTCTTCTCTTTTTACAACTTAGACAAGCCATCCTCACGGAAACTGAGAAAACTAAACTGGAATTTGTAGAAATCCTGATCGGACATATTGTCGTTCTTGATCTTCCCGGCGGTTTCCATGACAGCTTCCACTAGCGGGCGAATATCCATAACAGATGTGTCCTCCTGGTGCTGGGTGCTGATAAGAAATGTGGTGATGCGACCCGTATCACAATCATAGGAAACTTGCGCTTTCGCATCCGACAAGAACAGTGCAAACTTTTCATCAGAATTAACTTCTTTGTTTTCCTAATCGTGTTTACTGTATTTAGTGATAGTATCGATTAATTCCTCCATGTTAATCGGCTTGGAAATATGGTCATTCATGCCTGAATCCAGGGATTCCTGAATATCATCTATAAAAGCATTTGCAGACAAAGCTATAATTGGAATCGTAACTGCATCGGACCGCTCTATACCCAAGGCTCGAATGGCTTTTGCTGCTTGGTGTCCATCCATGTTTGGCATCATAATATCCATCAAAATAAGATCGTATGTGCCTCGTGGATGATTTTTAAACAAATTCACAACTTCTTTTCCGTCTGATGCGCGTGTTACGGTCATACCAGCATCTTCCAGCATTATCGTAGCAAGTTCAGCATTTAGATCATTATCCTCAGCCATAAGAACATGAATACCCGTCAAATCTCTATGCAGATGTTGTTTTTGTTCTGATTGAATAACCTGTTCTGCCAACTCCAGTGGGATCTCCACTGTGAATGTAGAACCTACACCTTTTTTGCTCTCAACAGCAATCGAACCGCCCATCATATCCACATATTTTTTTGTGATGGCCATACCAAGACCGGTTCCCTTATATTGAGTTCTGGCATTAGCATCATCTTCTTGTGAAAACGGATCGAATAATTTTTTCTGGAACTCTTCGCTCATGCCAATACCGTTATCTCGAATAACATAACGAGTTATGATATGTTTCTCATCCGCTCCTGGGTAACTGCTGATATCCAAAGTAATCTTTCCGCCGTCCTTTGTGAATTTCACAGCATTGCCAAGAAGATTCACCAAAACTTCCCGGATACGCACAACATCCGCAAGGACATATGAGTTCTTTGGGATTTCTCGATGTAATTCAAACTTAAGATCTCGGGTATAAAGAAGTCCATTCATAATCGCCTGGACGTTATCTGTCAATTGAGTAATGTCCACTGGCTCGGGTGAAATAGTAACTTTTCCACTTTCAATGCGAGTAAAATCCAGAACGTCATTCAACAAAGAGAGAAGATGATTCGAACTTTTTTGAACTTTCTCCAAGCTATCATGAATATCTGAAACTGTGTTCTGGTGAAGCGCAATGTTTGTAAATCCAATAATGGCATTCATCGGCGTTCTGATGTCATGGCTAATACTAAGCAAAAACGCAGATTTTGCTTTGTTGGCAGCATTTGCTTCCTCAGCGGCGGTCATTAATAATTGTTTTTGTTTTTGCTCTTCTGCCTTGTTTTTCTGGTAAACATAATGGGTATATAGACAAATTAAAAGCAATACAACTCCTGCGACTAAACCGCAGATGATGGAAATATGATTCGTCTTTTCAACCATTCCATAAGCTGATTGCATATCCATTTCAATGCAAAATGCGCCAATGATTTCTCCTGTCCCATCATGATTTGCTCTTACAGGATAGCAAGCCGTAAAAATCGGCCCCCATGTTGTATCAATGATATCCTGAGAGTACACATTCTCCCCAGAAATAGCCCTATCAATATACGGAACCATTTCTTCCTCAATATAATCTCCAGGGTGTCTTACATCATCCGCATCCGGATCCAAACCGTCTACCACATAAACGAGTTTTCCTTCTTCATTTTTTGTAGCGGTGTAAATATATCGAGTAGAATTCAATGTTCTGATTTCATTGAAATATGAAGAGATATCTTTATATATTTGCTTCTTTTCATCAGATTGATCTTTGATTTGATCAAAATCTTCTTTGCCGATTCTTCCATCCACAAGTTTGTGTACTGCATCTGCACTCGCTGTGTCACGTGTGATTTCTGTTTCAAGGGCGGTCTTAGTGTAAGAACTTTGCAGAATATATGTGTACGACGCTATTACCAAAATTATCAAAAGTCCCGCAATCACAAAGATACTGCCTGTATTCTTCAGCCTAAAGAGTTTTTTCAAATTAATTCCTTCTTTTGTTTTCTTCATGCTGTTCATTCACATCCTTCAAATTCCGATTTTTTAATTTATTTTAACACAAAATATAAGTGGTTTGTAGAGAGCTAACATATCGTGTTTAATTTTCATACAAAAAATTTGTAACACCATCATATTACCAATAAAAACTTGTAAAAACCTATATTGCTTTATAACACCACCGTAATACTGTGAAAAACTGAATGAAACCGAGCTAAGGCAAAACCTAATCATAAACAAATCATCAGATATTGTTGATAACTTGGAAAAGATTCGAGATAATCAATACTCATTATATGAAGTCTTGAAAGATGTAAACCGAACTATTAAGACACTTTCTGAAGAAGCTCGAAAATTGAACGATACTTCTGAGCTGACTCAGTATTATGCTGAAACAGCTGCTAAAGCTGCATCGGCTCCGTTGTGTAAGCTTATACTAGAGAAATCGGATAAAACACGATATAACACATTAGGATTCCTTAAATGGAGTCTTTTTTTATACCCTTCTCTTTTCTCGAATCCTCTCACAACGCTCTCGAAAACCGACAACGACGAATTGCACACTTTGGTAAATAATGTTTTCGTAGGATTAGTTATAAAAGTAACTTTCGTTCTACGAGAGCGTTCTTAAAGCAATCGAAAATCACTCCTTTAATTGAGATGACATCAAAAATCAAGTATACTAGATACATAATTAACGTTATACTTGTAATCTTAATAGGCTGCGGGTTTCCCATGACATTCTCTAAAAAGAGGTGGTTAAGAGTGTGTTCTCTTTGGCTAGTAACTAAAGGTGAATTTTTATAAAGAAAACAGGTCAATTGCGATAATATAGGAGAAGAAAATATATGCACAGATATTACCAGAAAAATCTAAAAAAATGGCATAAAACTTTAAATTCTTACATGAATTATATCAGCTATGAACTAGAGTCGCTTACTGGACAGTCTTATGATACCCTCATTCAAGAAATTTGGACAAACTATCAGGATGAGATGTTAGAAAGATTCCCTTATATTGGCGGAGATGCTGCCAGTGGAACAAAGAACCTTATCGGAGCTTACATGTTTGTGAGCATGGGTGAAGTATTAAAAAAATATGGTGTTACGACAGCGCAGAGCGGTCATCTGATGATTCTGATTTATGAACGTCAGTTTACAAAGATTCCGTCTTTTTTACGGAGCATGATGGGTAAAATCTTTACTAATCCCCGATTTCTTACAAAAATATTCCTAAAAAAGGATAGGAAGAATGCATTAAACGCTGCACAGAATCCCGGAAGTTTCGAGACACAGACACAGATTCCACCAGAAAAGGGGTATGATTTCAGTTATCACAACCTCGTTTGTCCGCTAGCGGATTTTGCAAAAAAATACGGATATGAAGAATACATGCCTTACCTCTGTAATCTGGATTATGTCATGTTCGGTATTCTGGGTGCCCCACTGTACAGAGAGCATACCTGCTTTGATGATGATTATTGTGATTTCAAGTTGAAACTTTCTGCCAAACCGATGGACTATGATCCACCGGTGTTCACGCAGGGGAATGGTTATAAATAGCTAATTTCCACATTTTAATTGAATTCTATCTAGAACAGGATAACGAATTGACAGATGCAGAAGTGGAAGAAATCCATCGTACGATGGTGATGGATGATTCGGATTTTAAATAGTAGCACGAAGAACTGGAGTTGCTTCCAGTTTTTTTGCTATGTTTGCTTTCTTCCTCAAAGGTTCTCATAACGCTCTTGAAAAAGCCTTTAAAAACTTTGGAAGTTCTTTCTTCAACTGTCTAGTCAAAGCGTTACATCAACAGTGTTTGATGTGATGTCAGGTAAAGATCTTGATCAATGTATGATTGACTTATTGTATGTATATACAATAGCTTCGAATACGGATACTTTAGTTCGCAAGAAAATTGTTTCAGAAATTAATAAGTTGATGTTGCCTTATATAAAGGGATAATGTCTATATTTCAGAAAATATTTTCAAAAATATGACATATGTCAATTTATTTTTCAGATAAACATGGTATAATTTTGGCAGTTAAATGAATGTTTATAAGCCAACAAACAATAATAATACGTCACACATAAACAACGCCAACTATCTCATGTGTGATTCCATCTAACAGTCGATTGAGAACTAGTCTCCTCAAAAAAACACTAATACACTAGTTCTCTCCTCTTTTTATAGATTGTTTTATGAAACCTAGTGTGGGTTTCATTTTTTATTGTTTTTTCTTTCAAATCAAAAACACGAGTGGTATACTATGTCTTGTCGATAGGTTTTTTCTTTTCCTTTCTGATTAGACCTGTTCGGTATATATTTTTTCGAGCCAGCATGCCCTACCCAATCATAGTTGGCTCTTTTTTATTGTTCGTGAAAATGGTATATTACTTTATACTAGAAATGAGTGGATATTTATGAAATTAAAAATATGGCTTGGAAGAATTATTCCTTTAGTCATCATCGCATTAGGTGAAATTGTATTATATTGTAATCTATTTAAATGGCTAACAACGTCTTTTGTCTTTATTGAAATTGTTTTACACATTCTATCCATTTTAATCGTATTAAATATCGTACGTACAAGTAGACATCTATCTTCAGATCTTATGTGGATTATTCTGATTATGTTGTTTCCTGTCTTTGGTACATTTGTGTATGTATTGATGTTATTAAGTTTATTGTTTGGAAAAACATTCCGCAATATTATTAAAGAACAAAAAAAGGCATCTAGCTACTATATACAAGATGAATCGATTATTGATGAAATTCGTAACGATAATCCAGACTATGTCTCACAGCTTGCTTTCTTACATGAAGAGGGCTTCCCTATTTATCGAAATACGGATTTTGAATATTATGCACCCTGCGAAAATGGATTTAATGTCATGTTAGAAGAACTAAAAAAGGCAGAAAACTATATTTTTATGGAATATTTCATCATTGAAGAAGGGTTTATGTTTAATTCGATTCTTTCTATTTTAGAAGAAAAAGTAAAACAAGGTGTAGAAGTACGTATCATGTATGATGATATGGGATCTTTAGGTACACTTCCCGCTTCTTATGCCAAACAATTAGAAAAAAAAGGCATCAAAGCTGTTTCCTTCAATCGTATTTCCCCAATCATTAATACGATTATGAATCATCGTGATCATCGTAAAATTTTGATTGTTGATGGTAAAGTTGCCTTTAGTGGTGGTGCAAATTTAGCCGATGAATATATCAATAAGAAAGTAAAACATGGTCATTGGATGGACAATATCATTTGTATTAAAGGTAAAGCCGTTTGGTCTTATTTAGTAATGTTTCTAACAAACTGGAACGCTTTACGTCATGAAGACTTTGATTATTCTGTTTTCAAAAATGAAGATGTTGTAGAAGAAACTTTGTTTGATGGATATATTGCTCCTTATGCAGAAACTCCGTTAGACGAAGAATTGACGGGACAATCCGTTTATGAAGATTTATTAAATAGTGCCAATAAATATGTATATATAATGACTCCTTATCTTATCATTGATTCAGAAATGATCAACACATTAATTCATACCGCTAAAAAAGGTGTCGATGTTAGAATCATCATGCCCGGTATTGCCGATAAACAGATTGTGCATGATATGGGAACTACATATTATAAACAATTAATTCAGGGCGGCGTTAAAATTTATGAATATGAGCCTGGTTTTGTACATTCAAAAGTCTTTATTTGTGATGATACATATGCCACAGTAGGAACAATCAACTTAGATTATCGCTCCTTATACCTACATTTTGAAAATGGCACTTTATTGTATAAATCTAAGAAAATCATGGATGTGAAACAAAACTTTTTTGATACATTAGAACATTGTAAAAAAATTCAAGTAGAAGATACCCATGTGAATATTGTGAAAGGTTTATTTTTAAGCATTATTCGTATATTCTCACCATTATTATAGAAAAAATGCAAGGCTGAATCCTTGCATTTTTAGTAGAATTAAAATAATGATTTTACACAACCATACATTCCAGCATCATTTTCAAGTTTAGCCAAAACAATTGGTGTATTTTTACATGCATGGAATGCATACTCTTTAAAGAATGTGCTGATTCTTGAAGTTAGGATATCTCCAGCTTTAGAAACGCCACCACCAATCACAATGATTTCTGGATCAATCACACTACAGACTTGTGACAATGCCTTTGCGAGAATTTTACAAGTGGAATCCACTAATTCGTTAGCGATGACATCCCCTTTTTTAGCCTCGTCATAAATGTGTTTAGCTTCTAAACAATCATAATCACGTAAACTAGAAGGACGTTTATCATTCTCTAACATCTTCTTAGCCTGAGTAACAATTCCAGTAGCTGAAACATATTGTTCTAAACATCCATGATTTCCACAGTTACATGGAGTTTTCTCATCATCCCTTACAGGCATGTGTCCGATTTCTCCGCCAGCACCATGAATTCCGGAAACGATCTGTCCATTTAAAACACAACCGCCACCAACACCAGTGCCAAGTGTAACCATTAATACATCTTGATATCCTTTCCCAGCACCTTGCCACATTTCACCAAGTGCTGCAACATTGGCATCATTGCCTACTTTAACAGGAAGGCCTGAAATTTCATGGAATTCTTTTTCAACATTCAATGAATTCCATCCTAAATTCACACATACACTCACAAAACCATTCTTATTTACTGGTCCTGGTACACCTAAGCCTACACCCATCACATCACTTTTTTCGATGCCTTTCGTTTCAATAGTACGATTAATAAAATCAGCAATTTCAGTAAGAATATATTTTCCATTATCTGTTTTGTTTGTTGGAATTTCCCATTTTTCCATCAAATCTCCATCCACTGAAAACAATCCAATCTTTATTGTAGTACCACCAATATCTACTCCAAATCCATATTGCATATTTAAATTTCTCCTTTAATAATAGCTTATTAGAATTCTCAAAAAGAATCAATCACTTGTTTAAGTAAATCATCCACAATTAGTTTTGTATATCTTTTACATCCATATGGAGTGCCATCACATAGTGCATAATCACCAGAATACTCTATTGATTTGCCGCTTTTTAGATGCAAGATATATCGACTACTGCCACCACCACATAGGAGTGGTTGATATGTCTTTTCACTACCTAAATTTATTTTGATTTCATAAAAAAACTCACAGATCTTTGGTTCAGACAAATGATAAATTTTATCGTCTATTTGCACGGTTCCATTTACATTTATATAAACATTTTTTCTTTCGATAAGTGATCCTAAAACAGGTTCATATTGTTCAAAAACACAATTCAATTGTACAATTTCTTCATGTGTTAAATCATGAAACCATTCTGGCTCTTTAAAGTAGAGGGGTTTATGAAGAAAAGCATCCATATCTTCATCATCTTCAAATTCGAATTCAGCACGAACAAATAATTCATTTGTGTCTGGATCTACTTTACGATCTATAATTTCATACAATTCAACAGAATGTATATTGTCATTTTTATTATAAAGATATCGAATTTCATGACGGGCTTTCGTATATGAAAAGAAATAGGTAATATACGTTTTATATATGGACCCATCTAAATAAGATGTATTGAGTTTTACCTCTTCTAAAGTTAAATAACAATCTGACATTTTGTAAGTAACTCCTCTACTATATTTGTCGTAAGACTATTCTCATTCGAATCTGTACAATAATTGCCGTGATATTCAAACACATTCCCACTTTCACAATATAATGTAAAACTTCTAGACCATCCACCCACACAGCTAGGATCATATGTCGTTTCACTGCCTAGATTTTGTTTCATGGCTTCAAAGAATTGTTGAATGTAAGTCTTGTTAACTTGATATGTTAAAATTAAAGGATTTTGATTTTCCTTTGTCTCTTCAATTTGAATCATTCCATCATCAAAGATAGATATATTTATAGTTGTATTACTCGTTTTATTATCAAGTAGATCCAATATATCCCAATCAGAATAGCTACATACGATTTTATTAATTTTTTCATTTGTCAAATCATGAAACCATTCTGGCTCTTTAAAATAAAGTGGTTTATGTAGAAGAAAATCCATATTCAATCCATCTTCAAACTCAACATCTGCTCGTACAAACATTTCATGTGTGTCTGGATCTACCTTTTTTTCACAGAATGAATAAACTTCAGGAATATATACATTCCCTTCTTCGTCATAAAAATCATTGATTGTATGATGTGATTGGGTATACGAAAAAAATGAAGTTACATAAGACTTGTATAAGGATCCATCATAATTTGATTTATGAGGAATTGATTTTTCTAAAGTTAAATATGTTTTCATAAGTAAACATTAACATAATAAAAAGGCTATTTCTAGCCTTTTAGAGTTGATCATATCATACATTATATACAAATGAAGATTCTTGTTTTTTTCTTGTGATTATTAAACAATGCCCAATATCACCTCTAAAAGAATGACACTAATCACAATAAAAGCTACAAAGGCTGGCCTTTTATATAATGGGACATTTGAATAATCCATCGCATTTGATAATTTTGACATACCATACTTTCCTAAATAGATATAAACCGAATCCCTTGGATTTTTGACATATTTTAATGTACGCGATAAAAAGATGTCTTCTAATCTTCTACAGAACAATTCATCCTCTAAATACGGCATGATTTTAGGTTCTGTAAAAACTTGTACAATCTCTTTAGACCCAATCTTTTTAGGCAAATTTTTTTCAATCGAATTTAATATCCTGGTAAACAACTATATCCTTTTCATTCTTCACAAACAATGTTTCTACTTTAGGAATAGGTGGAGGAATGATTGTATCCTCTTTAGTTGAAATGGGTTGTGTTTGAATATCTTGTTTATTTTGTTCAAATGAAACAGACTCTATTTCTTGATCTGGATGTAGACACTGTTGATAAGCAGCCTGAATTTGTTTGAATTCTTCCGGATTCTCTTCAGGATGATACTGTTTTAAAAGTCTCGCATAAGCTTTTTTTATTTCTTTTTTATCCTTTGTAGGCTCAATCCCTAATATTTCCCACGCATTCATGCCAGATACTCACCTTCTTCATCCTCTTCTTGACTAAAGATATCTAAGGAATCTACATTTTGACTTTCTTCGATTTGATTCAAGATTTGTGTAACTTGATTTATAAGACGTTTCCTTTTTTGGATATTGTTGATCAAAGTTTCCATATCTTTTGTGAATTCTGCATGAAGACGCATTAAATAATCTTGTGTTTCATCATCCACTTCTTGATAGATTCTTTCAATACGAGCAAGCAAAGCATCCACTTCATTATTTTGATATAAAGCTAAAGATACTTCTTTGATGGAATCCAAACGAACAGACGCATCTACTTTTTCTAACACATCGCCTTTTGATACTCTAAAAATATAATGTTTCTTAGTAGAATGTACAATGGCTTCTACATACAACATAGAATTAATGTCATATGAATAAATCAAATCAAACGATTCATAATCATGTATATTTCTAGGAACATGAATAAAGGCTTGGCCTAAAAATAAATTTTCTTTCGCATACATAGCTTGCCCTTGAAAAACACTAATATTGACTTTGGTTTGCCCTTTATGCACGGTACGCAAAGTCAACTTTTTACTTGTTGGTAAAACTGAATTCTTAGGAATAAGCACGGTTGATAATTCTAAGTCTGGATTTTGTTCATTGTAAGTAGAAGTACTTAAGGAGAAAGGACAAATATCAGTAACAACTACATCTTTAATATTTTCATCCCTTTGTTTAATACCAATGTATTTTCCAAGTCCGAGTGCAACTAAAGAATCCATGTTTTCTTCTTTTAATACAGGAATATTTAAAGCGTCTGATAAATAATGTTGAAGTACTGGCATTTGACTTGATCCTCCTACAAGAATCAAACTATCAAGCTCATTAGCTGAAAAACCACTGTCTTTTACGGCCTTACCAATCACATTTTTACAAGATTCTAGTAAGGAATGTGTAGTATTAAATAATACATTTTCATCAAATATACAATTATAATTCTTATTTAAATGAACTAAAGATACTTCAACCACACTTTGTGTACTCAACCTAATTTTAGCTTGTTCGCAAGCACGTAAAATACTTTGTTGAAAAGAAGAGTCTAAGACATCATAGTTTAACCCATTTTTCAAACAAAAATATTCGGCCATAGCTCGATCAAAATCTGTACCACCCAAATGATTGTTTCCACTAATCGCATTGATACTAATCACATTTTCAAAACAGTCGACAACCGAAACATCTAAAGTTCCTCCACCAAAGTCAAACACGACGAATGTTTCATATTCATCATCCATATGGCATGCGATGGCTGCAGCACTTGGTTCATTGATCAAACGCTCCACTTTAATTCCTAAAAGTTCGCCTATTCGCTTTGTATCTTGTCTTTGACGCGCATTAAAATAAGCCGGAACACTGATCACAACTTCATCGATAGATTCATGTAAATAATTTTGCGCATCTTCAATCAATTGTTTCACGACAAAAGAAGAAAGTGTAGCTGAATCATACTCTTTCTTATCTAATGCATAAGTAACATCTGTGCCCATATTTCGCTTAAACAAAGATGCACTACACTCTGGATGCGTAATGAGTCTTTCCTTAGCTAATTTCCCAACAACAATCTTACCATCCAAAATACTGACAGCACTTGGAGTTACATATTCACCATACGCATTAGGAATCAATACGGGTTTTCCTTCTTTATAGACAACCGCTAAACTGTTGGTTGTTCCTAAATCCACACCTAATATCGTCATAAAACCTTCTCCTAACAAAAGTTTAAAATAGCTAAAATGATACTAAATACTAATGAAATACTTCCATATACAATTAAGAAATATTTTAAAACAATGGATAATACATGTTTATAGCCTTCTGTATATTTTGTAAAGACAGATTTCTTGCGTAGTACAAAATATAGAATTACACATACAACACCAACAATTCCATTATAGATGATCAAAAGTGGAATCAACATCGATAGAAAAAACACACATAAGATCCATCCTACACAAAAAATCATTAATAGTAATACACATAATCCGCTCATAAAGTTACCTTCTTTAATCTAAATATAGCATATTAAAAGCGGTATTTCTACCGCCTAGAAGTCTTTGTGGAATCTTCCTCCATAATGATTATCTTTATAGTTTGTGACATAAAGATAAATGACTAAAAGTGCAATCAAAACAAGACCAACAATAAACAATGAATGAGCAGACATCTTTCCATATAAGAACATGCATCCACATCCAATAAGTAATAACACATCGACAATAATGACAACAGGATCTAATTTCTTCATTTTTTTACACTTCCCTTCACTTTCTTGTTATAATTATTTGGCATGAAAAATAAAACAATGATCGGACATATTTTAGCCTTTGTGTGCATTATGATTTGGGGTTCTACCTTTGTATCGAGTAAGATTCTTTTAGATAGTTTCACACCCATTGAACTGTTATTTATACGCTTTTTGATTGGCTTTTTAACCTTATGCATCTTAAGTCCTAAAATATTAAAATTAGAAAATAGAAAAGACGAAATTTGGTACATCCTTAGCGGATTAACCGGTGTTTTCCTCTATTACTTTTTAGAAAGTACAGCTCTAGTCTACACTTATGCCACAAATGTAGGTGTCATAATATCGATAGCTCCATTTTTTACTTCGATACTCGCTTATTTATGTTTTAAAGATGAACCCTTTAAGATCAACTTTGCGATTGGATTTATTGTAGCCTTTATTGGAATCTTCTTCATTAGCTTCAATGGCCAACAAATGCACCTATCTCCAAAAGGAGATATTCTTACCATTGTGGCAGCCATCATGTGGGCTATTTATAGTGTTGTATTAAAGAAAGTCAATGAATTAGGACATACTTCCATTCAAAATACGAAACGAATCTTTGCGTGGGGACTTTTCTTTATGACAATCAGCCTTCCAATATTAGGATTTGATGTATCCATGGATGAGATTCTAATCCCACTCAATCTATTAAATCTACTTTTCTTAGGTGTAGTAGCTTGTGCAGGATGTTTTGTGATTTGGAACTATTCTTGTTCCATATTAGGAAGTGTTAGAACCAATCAATATGTATATTTAAACCCCATTGCCACAATTATCTTTTCAGTAATTATCCTACATGAAAAGATTACGCCATGTATTGTTCTTGGAACCATACTTACTTTATCCGGATTAATTATATCTGAATACAAGAAGAAAGAATCTTAACCGATTCTTTTTTTAATTTCCCTTAAAATCGATTCAGCTTCTTTTTCATCACCTCTTTTATCTTTTCTGCAACCTTGCGATCTTTAATATATTGATTCATATTGACCATCGTCTTTTCTTTAGAAACATATATGGACAAAACAGTTTCATCTTTTATACAACCTTTACTCCAACAAATAGATATGGATCTTGTAGAATCCCAAATGGTAATGGTCCTGAAGGAAGTATAGCCGTAAATGGAATACCCTTTCCTTTAGCCTTTTCATTTAAGACAGAAACACGAACTACATCACTATAAGAATATGTACCGGATGGAATGGTAAATTGTTTATTTATATCATCAAATCTTATATATTCATCGATATTCATGGTTGAACCTCCACATTATTAAGCAGCCAATAATTAGGATTATGCCACTCACAATTAAACTTGTATTTCCAGATAAGTAATAATAAGCCATACGATTACAAATCCAAATTAAAATTATGATTATACAATTAATAATTACCCTTTTATCCATACCCTATCTCCTTATCTTCATATTAATCATTTAGCCATTTAGAATCAAATGTATTGTCCAAATAGGTCATAATAAAGGAAAAAAAAGTAAGGCCTTGCCTTACTCAAATCTTTGGTTGATATCGCATATCCGATACATTATATACAGTGATAAATGCTTTTGGATCGAGTGTATTGATGAATTTCATCAACTTTTGATATTCCGCTTTATCTACGATTGTGATGATTTCATTACGCTTTTCCATATTGTATGCACCATAAGCTTCATACACGGTTGCCCCACTATGTAGTTCATGAATGATATATTCGCGAAGTTCTTTTTCTTTCGGAGTGATGATACAAACTCTTCGTTTAATATTATGATCAAAGATAAAGTGATCCAGAACAATTCCATTAAAATAAGTGCCCAAAATACTTAATACAACTGTTTTCTTATCATAAACAAGAGCTGCGGATAAGGCCACACACATACCCGATAAGGACATTGCTTTTCCTAGTTCCATATGCAGATATTTATTCATGATCTTTGCGACAATATCAAGACCACCTGATGAAGCATTTCGATTAAATAAAATACTCAGTCCCACGCTCACTACAAGAATGTAGCACAATACATCGAGTTCTTGACTGTTTGTGAAAGATACAAAATTTGGAAAAATAATTTCAAAAAATGCAAGAAAAACAGGAAGCATAATACTTGTATAGACTGTTTTTACACCAAATTCTTTGCCACAAGTTAGAAAGCCAATAATCAATAAAACGACATTTAAAATCATGGTGATGACTGATAATGGTAGAGGTATAAAATTAGATAGTATAATACCCAATCCAGAAATACTACTTACTGAAGTATGACTAGGCACTAGAAAAAAATAAACGGCTGCTGCAATAATTCCAACTGCGACTGTCAAAATCATAGTTTCCTTTAAGATATTTTTATAATTATATTGTTTATTCATGAAAACTGTCTCCTAATAATTCGCTATTACTATTATTTTATCAAAAAGTAATAGTTCATTCCATGCTATTGTGAATACAGATCTTTACCCAAATCAAAAGGAATCCTAGGACCATATTGAAATACATGATTATGGATTCCTTTTTTAATTAACACTCAATGGCTACTTTAATTACACCATCTCGTTTGTTTTCAAATAGTTCATACCCTTCAGCAATTCTACTAAGAGGATATGTATGGGTGATCAAAGGTTCTGTATTGATCTTACCTTGTGCAATCAATTTTAAAGTCTTTTCACAATCACAACCATCAACACCACCTGTTTTGAAAGTCAGGTTTTTCCCATACATGTCGGGAAGTGGTAAAACTTGTGGTGTATCATATAAAGCTACGATTGTCACAATCGCATTTGCTCTTGCACATTGCCATGCAAGCTGAAAAGTAGATGGAACACCTGCAACTTCAAGAACAACATCTGCTCCACCATGATTGCTATTTTCTAGCACAAAGTCTTTGCATTTTTCTGGAATTACTGTTAAAACTTCTGGATAATGTTCATGGATAAAAGCAAGACGAGACTCATCTTTTTCACACATAATTATTCTCTTTGGCTTTTGAAGCATAACACATAGTAAAGTACAAATACCTGTTGGACCTGCACCAATAATCAATACAGTATCCTCTTCCTTGATTTCTGAAATACGAGTTGCCCAATATCCTGTAGCTAGTACATCCCCTACAAACAAAGCCTGTCGATCACTAACTTGTTCAGGAATCTTATTCAACCCTTGATCTGCAAAAGGAACACGCACATATTCAGCTTGTCCACCATCAATACGACAGCCAAGAGCCCATCCTCCATTATCATCCGTACAATTATTCACAAATCCATTCTTGCAGAAAAAACATTCTCCACAATATGTTTCCACATTCACTGTTACACGATCTCCAGGCTTTACATGAGTCACTTTACTTCCAACTTGTTATACAATACCAACCATTTCATGACCAACGGTAATACCAGGTGCTGCACGAGGAACACTACCATGTTTAATATGCAGATCACTTGAACAAATGCTCGCAAGTGTTACTTTTACAATCGCATCCCTTTCATGAAGAAGTATCGGTTTTGGTTTCTCTATCAACGCAAATTTTCCTTTTTCTAAATAAGTATATGTCAACATGTGTATTTACTCCTTTTTGCCATTAAACGTGGTCTATACATTCCTTACTTATATGTCTTAATGAATGTATGCTTACCATGATTGGATTCATAAACACGAATCTCACAATTTTTAGGCTTTGGTCTCCACTTAATACCATTTTTACGATCTTCTAGATAGCCACATAAAGAACGAATGATACCACCATGACATACGATCAATACATTCTCATAATTCTGCTTTTCAAGTTCCTTTAAAAAGGATTGACTTCGTTTGACCATACTTTTGACAGATTCAACCGACTTAGGATTTGGCAACAATTCAGGAAAAGCCCAATAGGAAGTCATTTTTAATCCTAATTTAAAGTAGTTACGAAGCTCGTAATCCCCAAAATCCACTTCAATAATACGAGAATCAATCTTTACATCCTTTTGATCTACATTGCCAATAATCGATGCTGTTTGAATTGCTCTTTGTAAAGGACTAGCATATACTGCATCAAAATGAATATCACCAATCTTTTTTCTAGCCTCTTTCGCTTGTTGAATTCCCGTCTCATTTAAAGGTTCATCTGTAAGTCCCTGCATTAATTTTTGTTTATTTAAAGCTGTTTGGCCATGTCTAGTAATCCAAATCTTCATTCAATCATTCCCTCAATCAAAGTCTCTACGAGCATATAAGACTTTTCCAATAACCTTTACCGGCAATTCTTCCACTTCTTCAGACGTAAAAACCTTTGTGTCAATCTTAGGATTTGCGGCTTCTAAAATCATTAAACCCTTTTTATATAAAACACGCTTCAATGTCGCTTCCTCACCCACAAGTACAATCGCAATACTTCCAGATTCCACTTCATTTGTCTGTTTCACAAAGACAAGATCCCCCTCATAGATATGGGCGTTGATCATAGAATCTCCACGTACACGTAAAAAGTAATCGCCTTTTTTTCCATCATGACGATTTAATTCAATATACCCCTCAATATCTTCCATTGGAAAACCATCATATCCGGCTTTTACACTACCAACGATTGGTTTGATTCTTTCTTCCTCATCCAAAATACTTTTGACATCACAATCCAGCATATCGGATAGTTTCTTTAATGTATTGGCCTTTAAATGTGTGCTTTCACCCTTTAACCAACGAAAATATGTAGCACGACCAATTCCTATTCTTTTGGCTGCCTCATCATGCTTAATATTATTTTCAATCTCATATTGTAGTAATAATTGTCTTAACTGCATAGTTACACCACCTTTATCTATATAGTATCAAAAAATAAATAAAATACCAGTGAAAATTTATTAACTTTTTAAGAAAGTCTCAAATCTATCTTGAATTTTTATTTATTTTTAACTATGATTTTATACGAACGATATGGGGTGTGGAGGTATTTATGCAAAAAACATATTTATGTATTGATTTAAAATCCTTTTATGCATCCGTTGAATGTGTTGAACTCGGCCTTGATCCATTCAAAGTCAATCTTGTAGTGGCCGATCCTACACGAGGTGGTGGTGCCATTACTCTTGCTGCAACACCAGCCATTAAGAAATTAGGCGTATCGAGTCGTGGTCGTATTTTTGAAATTGACCCAAAAATCGAATACATGATGGCTCCACCTAGAATGCACTTGTATATGGAATATAGCTGCAAAGTTTATAAAGTCTTCTTGGAATTTATTGCCAAAGAAGATATTCATGTCTATTCCATTGATGAATCATTTTTAGATATCACAAGCTATTTAAAGCTTTATCAAGTCAATGCCAAAGAATTGGCAAAAAAAATATTAGATCGAATCTATGAAAAAACAGGTCTTACAGCTACTGTGGGGATTGGAACCAATTTGTATCTCGCTAAGATTGCGATGGATATATCCGCCAAACACAATGCCGATCGCATGGCCTATTTAAATGAAGACTTATATCGCCAAACATTATGGCATCATGTTCCATTAACAGATTTTTGGATGCTTGGAAATGGAACGGAAAGAAGATTACACAAATTAGGTATCTATGACATGTACGACTTGTGTCAATTTCCTATTGAAATATTATATAAAGAATTTGGTGTGAATGCCGAATACATCATTGACCATGCTTGGGGCAAAGAGCCTACGACCATTCAAGACATTAAAAATTATAAATCGAAACAACATTCTATATCCAATTCCCAAATTCTTTTTGAGGATTATTCCTTCCAAAATGCCTTTGTGGTTATGAAAGAAATGGTGGATCAAAATGTATTGACATTAACCGAAAAACATTTAGTGACTAAACAAATTTCTCTTATGATTGGCTACTCCAAAGATTGTATCAAACCAAGCTGTGGCTCATGTAAGATTACCAACTGTACAAACTCCTATTCCATCTTATTAGAAGAATTCAAACGACTCTATATTCGCATTGTGAATCCAAACTATCCCATTCGACAGATTGCGATTGGTTTTCAAGATGTGAAAGATGAATATTATTATGAGAATTATGATTTATTTACAGACGTAGGAAAAGTAGAACGAGAAAAAAAGCTACAGGAAACCTTAGTTCAAATCAAGCATCGCTATGGCAAGAATGCCATCTTAAAAGGGATGAACGCCTTAGACTTTGCGACCGCTAAAAAACGAAATACATTGATTGGTGGCCACAACGCATATTAGAGGAGTTTTCACTCCTCTAATTGTATGTAGCTAATTTGTTTTAGGTTGATCTTTGTCTTTACGATTTGAAGTATTTGCGTATCCAGATTGATTTTAGAAACTACGCCTGTGATTCTTTTATAATTGATACGATCATAATACTCAATCGTGACAAGTTTTCCTTTTTGAATTTCATGCACTCTTTCATTTAAGATTTCATAATCATCCTGCGATAAAATTCTTGGACTTACAATTTCTACTTCACATTCTTGAATCATTTCTTTAAAGCCTTTTAAAGAATCAAAACTCTGAAAGATCTGAGCCCGATTTTCTTTTTTCTTATGTATTAAATCCATGTGTATCACATCCTTATATGGATATCATACGTATTTATTATATAAATTCAAGATAGATTTGAGACTTTCTTTAGAAATTTTCTAAAATGTATTTTTGTGTGTTCAAACACTTTCTTAAACGTACTTGCGTATTATCTTCATTGGTATCCGCTTGTTTAAAATGATTTGAACTTGCCAATCGAGAATAGTAGGCATCAAGATAATCTTGTAGTTCCATATACTTATCTGTATCTAGATTCAATTCAAAACCTTCGTGCGTTGCCATGAAATCATTCATTTTATCCAATTCAGCTAGTAAGCCATCAATAATTTCTAAAGTTAATTCATCTTTTTTAGCTGCCTTTAAATATTGGTTTAAACGCTTTTTAAAGACCATTGTATTAAATGTACCATCCTCTTTCATCTTCTCTACTTTCTTTTTAAAGAAGTAAGATCCAACAGCTAAAGAAGCCGTTGTCGTTAATAACGCTATAAATTTGATTTTTTGTTTTTTTGTCATAATTAAAACCTCGATTCATCTATTTACATTGTACTTTAAAATGAAAAAACATTCCACTAAGGAATGTTAGAATCGAAGCATCTGCATGAAGGTCGTGACCATCATCGAAAAAACGATGAACGCCACAACTAATATAATAATGAAACTGCGTAATCTTTTTTTCACATGAGCCTCCTATAGAAAGTTGAATTTCTTTTTATCTCTTTATCAACTCGATTTGCATCAATCTCTTCTGTAAGTGTTGGTTTATCACCAAATAGATTGGTCCCTAAACCAAGCTTATCGCCTTTAATCTTGTATCCTAAAGCTGTTAATATTGTAGGATAAAAATCCATGGTCGTAAAGTCACGGTTTTTTTCTTTTTTAGGTTTCACTCTAGAATGAATAAACGCATTCCACACCCGACGATCATAGTTAGATGCATATGTATCATGAATATATTCAGCCGCCATACTTGTATGATCACCCTGAATGACTATAACAGTATCTTTATAGAAATCTTGTTTCTTTAACCATTCCATAAAATCTTTTAGATTTTCATCTGTATGATAAATCGAATTCGATAAGGATTCTTTAAAGATATTCTTACAATTTTTTGATTGATACCCATAAGGATGGTGCGTATCGACTGTCAACATTTCGAAATCGAATGGTTTGGATGATTTTGATAAACTTAAGATTTTCTCTTTCGCAAATTCAAATAATTTATCATCCTCAAACCCCCAGAATTCATGATAATCCTTGTCAAGAATTCCTTCTTTCTTTAAAGAAACGGTATCTTGAATATCATAATGACCATGTTGATCAAAATAGCTTCTTCTTCCACCAAATGTCGCATCCGAACCAATCATAAAGACACGATGATATCCATCTTTTTCTAGAATATCTCCAAGGGTATTAACACCCGGCATAAATGGAACTTTGTCCTTACAAAATTTATGTTTTAAACTAAAAATTAAAGGAAGACCCGACGTACTCGCAACAATACCTCCCGTTGTCCAACCCGTTCCTGTTAAGACTCTAGCTCCACCAATTTTCTCATTTTGCGAAAAAGAAACGGAGTCTTTTGTAAGCTGAGTCAGATAAGGCAATAAATCTTCGTCGGCATTGCCTCCATCTTCTTTTGTGGCATATGTTGTTTCCATCGATTCTAGATAGATATGAATAAAATTCATCTTCTTTTCAGGTGAAATAACTTCAGATTCAACATAGTATTTATCAAAGAAATCCGTCTTCTTAAATTGGTTAAAAACATATGAAAAAAAATGAATTTGACAAAGACCATATATACAACAAAGTAAAAGAATAAGTTTGGCTATATTTATAGGAATCCAACTAAAAATGAGGCCAAAAATTAAACCAGGAAGTAAACATTTTTTCATCCATCCAAAAATAAATTGCGTATTGGTACCTTCCAAAGGAACTTTAATGTGGTATACAATTTGTTCAAAACTCGATAAACCAAAATAAGAATAGGCCCACTTACTTGAAATAGCTAATGTAAAGCCTAATGTCACAATAAATAAGCTCATAATCCATCCTTTCTAAAGACAAAAATAGGTCATATGACCTATTTGTTGCACTTATTCTTTAAAGTCTGACTTGGACGAAACTTTGGAAGTTTTGTAGCCGGAATCATCATTCTTTCTTTTGTGACAGGATTAATTCCCATTCTTGATTTACGATCAAAAATTTCAAACTTACCAAAAGCTGTGATATCTACATGACCATCACTTGCCAAAGCATCACTCATTTCATTAAAAATTAAGTCTACCGCAAATGCTGCGTCTTTTTTAGACAAATTTAAATTGATAGATAAAGCCTGTGTTAAAGACTCTTTATTTACATACTTTCCCATATTAAAATTCCTTCTTTAAATCTCTAATCATTAAATCTTGTGCACATTCACTTGGAAGTTTTCCATTGAATAAAATTTGGTAAACTTCTTCACAAATTGGCATATCAATACCATTTTCTTTCGCAACACGATGAACAATTTTTGCGGTACGAACACCTTCTACCGTTTTTGTGTTGTTCTTAAAGAAGTTTTCAACCGAATTCTCTTTTCCAATTTGGTAACCCGCTTCAAAGTTACGAGAATGTACACTCGTACAAGTTACAATCAAGTCTCCAATTCCAGTTAGACCCATGAATGTTTTTTGTTGCCCACCAAAATGAACACCATAACGAATCATTTCCTGTAAACCACGCGTAATCAAGGCTGCACGCGTATTATCTTGATAGCCTAGACCAGATAAGATACCGGATGCGATAGCCATAACGTTTTTAATGGCTACACCAAGTTCAGAACCAATCTCATCATTTCCTGTATAAATACGTAGGTATTGATTTGAGAATAAGTTTTGAACGGTTACGGCATCCTCGTTGTTTAAACTGATCGCATCAATTGTAGTTAATAAACGAATGACAACTTCTTCGGCATGACTTGGACCAATTAAACTTACGACGGAACTTAATTTATCTTCATCAATACAACGACGAATAACTTCAGACATTCTTTCATTTGTTTCTGGGTGGAATCCCTTAGAAACGTTGATGATAATTGTCTTTTTATCTAATATATCATTGATTTGGTGACAAATTGGATCAATTGCGATTGTTGGTACTGCCAACAATACAATATCGGCTCCTTTGACACATTGAATATCTGTTGTTGCCTTTAATTCTGGATTTAATTCAACATCTCCAAAATACTTTGAGTTTTTATGATTTTCATTAATATCATTAACTTCAGCTTCTGCAACACCATACACTAAAACTTCTTGATGATTATCTTGTAATACTTGAGCTAAAGCTGTTCCCCAGCTTCCACTACCAATCACAACTGTACGCATATTTAACTCCTTACTATGAGCGTTTACGAGCCAAAATCTTAATTGGAGTTCCCGTAAAGCCAAATGCTTCTCTTAATTTATTTTCAATATAACGAGCATAACTAAAATGCAATAATTCTGGATCATTGACAAATAAGACAATTGTCGGTGGCTCAACCGCAACTTGGCTCGCATAATAAATCTTTAATTGTTTTCCCAAGTGAGGTTTTGCCGGATTCATCATCTGTGCATCCAAAATGACATCATTTAATACATTGGTTGGAATACGCAATGTACATGCATCATGCACTTGATCAATCAAAGGAATCAATTGATTCACTTTACTTCCTGTAAGCGCAGAAGTAAACGCAATTGGTGCATAATTCAAATACAAGAATTGAGCACGAATTTCCTTTTCAATCTTTGACATGGTCTTCTCATCTTTTTCAACTGTATCCCACTTATTGTAGACAATGATAACACCTTTACCAGCATCATGCGCAAGACCAGCCACATGCTTATCTTGATCACGAATACCCTTTTCACCATCAATCAAGAATAACACGACATTACTACGATCAATTGCACTTAAAGCACGTAAGATCGAATATTTTTCAATATTCTCATAGATTTTACCTTTTTTACGAATACCTGCCGTATCAATGATCATATATTCTTTATCATCAACAAAGAATGGCGTATCAATCGCATCACGCGTAGTACCTTCTACATTGGATACTATAACACGATCTTCTTTTAAGATGGAATTTACCAAGCTTGATTTTCCAACATTAGGACGACCAATACAACAGAATGAAGTAATTCCTTCATATGGAGCAATATCTTTTTCTGGAAGTTTTTCCATCACGACATCCAACAAGTCGCCAAGTCCAATGCCATGTGCCCCACTAATCGCAATAGGATCTCCTAGACCTAACGCATAGAATTCATATACATTCATCTGCATTTCTGGATTATCCACTTTGTTGCAAGCTAAAATAACTGGCTTTTTACACTTTTGCAGCTTTCTTGCGATAATTGTATCATCTGTCATTACTCCTTCTTTGGCAGAAGTTAAGAAAATAATGACATCCGCTTCTTCAATCGCAATATCTACCTGCATATTGATTTCCTGGGCAAATGCCTGGTCCTCAATTTGAATACCACCCGTATCGATCAAGCGAAAAGTTTGTGTCAGCCATTCCACTTCACCATAAATTCTATCTCTCGTTACTCCGGGTGTGTCATCTACAATGCTCTTTCTTTGTCCAATCAATCGATTGAATATCGTTGATTTTCCGACGTTTGGCCGACCTACGATGGCCACAGTACCTCGAATCATATTGTGGTCCCCTTTCTACATTATCCAACTATATCTAATACTTTTGAAACGACTTCATCAATTGTTAAATCGGAAGTATCAATTTCAATCGCATCTTCTGTTTTTACTAAAGGCGAAATTTCACGATGCATATCCTGATAGTCTCTTGCGACAATATCCTGATAGATCGTTTCATAATCAGCATCGATTCCCTTTGAAATATATTCATCATATCTTCTTTGGGCTCTAGCCTTACTCGATGCACTCATAAAGATCTTTACTTCTGCATCTGGCAAAACAACAGAACAAATGTCTCTACCATCTACAATAAAACCTTTATTGGCACATACTTTTTGTTGAAGATTCACTAATTTTTTACGCACAATACCAAGCTGGCTTGTTTTACTAGCCTGCATAGAAACATTATTCATACGAATTTCTTTAGATACATCTTCCCCATCTAAATATACATGGTTATCTTCATCAAAATGAATGTCAATTGTGTCCATCAAATCCGACATTGCCTTTTCATCTTGAATATTGACTCCATCTTTTAATGTTTTATACGCCACACAACGATACATAGCACCCGTATCTAAATGGCGCATATTTAACTTTTCTGCAACAATATCCGCAATCGTACTTTTACCGACCCCGCTAGGGCCATCAATCGCAATATTAATTTTTTTCATGTCCATCCTCATTAAATATTCTTAAATGTCCATACTAAATAGCCAATGATCGCAACTAAAGCTAAGATCAATATAGCTAAAACGACATTCAATACGATTTCTGAACTCTTCTTTTCTTTATGGCTGCTAGCCTTTTCAAAATCAGAAGTTTTCATACGCATTTTTGCGCTAGGCATAGATTCAAGTTCATCACGCTTTTCTTTTTTGCGCTTTGACTTTTTCTTCTTATCCTTTTTAGGCTGTTCTTCCGTTTTATCAAAATCATCATGAGAAAGATACATCAAATCCAATTCATCATCCACTGGCTTTTTAACATCCTCTACATCCTGACTTGTAAGAACGATTTTTTCTTCTTTAGGTTCTTGACGAGTGATTGTCTGTCTTGGCTTTGAAATCTTCATTGTTGAACCTAAATCTTCATCATCTGTATCCATAGGAATCACATGTTGATTTCTCTTCATTGTATCACTACTTGTTGTGTCTAACTGTTTTAAAATATTGATCTGTGTATCATCTGTGATACGATTTCCATTATCAATATTATATTGCTTCACTTCTCCAAGCAAATCTTCCATCACTGGAGATGTAGGCATTTCTTTTACAGTAGGCGAAACACGCACTGTATCATGTGGATACAATGGTTTGTTGGCATGTGAGCCACTATCTACACGCGATAATCTTTGTAGTTTCACTGGCTGCGCTTGAGCAGCAGTTGTTTCTTCATCTAAACGATCTCTAAGTTCTTGATACTTTTGTTTTCTTGAAAGTTGAGTCATAAGTACCTCCTAAACATTCCCTACTATTATACACTATCTCGCAAAAAAAGAAAAATAGGCGATTGCCTATTTTGCACGTCCTGAATATTTTCCGTCGTTTGTGTTGACAACGATCATTTCATCTTGGTTGATGAATAAAGGAACTTTTACTTCTAATCCAGTTTCTAATACTGCATTTTTACTAGCACTTGTTGCTGTATCTCCCTTTACCGCCTGTTCGCATTCAACAACTTTCAATGTTGCCTTATCCGGTAAAATAACACCTAAGATTTCACCTTCATAGCTAGAAATATTTACGTTTGAATTTGGAACAATAAAGTTTCTTTCCCATTTTAAACGATCCATAGGAATTTCAACCTGGTCATATGTTTCATTATCCATAAATACCATAGCTTCATCTGTATCATATAAATACTGCATTTCTCTTTTTTCAATCTGAGCTGGTTCAACCTTTTCGCCACCACCCCAAGACAATTCAACATTACTTCCAGTACGAACATTACGAACTTTCGCCTTAACAACCATGGCACTACGAGCTGTTTTATTTTGTGATGCTTCTAAAACCGTATAGATTTCGCCATCGACTAAAATTGTAAGACCTGGTTTTAAATCATTTGAACTAATCATGTTTATTAACTCCTTTAAAATTGTATGTATAACCTAAATTATTTTATATCACGCAAAAAAATTGTCAAGAAAAAGAAAAAAAGCACCGAAGTGCTTTCTCTCATCGAAAGGATCGATAAAGTAATTTCTTATGTGTTTTAAGGAAGGATATATACACACAAGATGGATATTGAGTCGAAAGGTGAGCCATACTTTCTTTCTCTTACCACCTTTATAATACGCCTAATCACAAAACTTGTAAACCCTTCCAGTTACTTTTCGTAAATTAAATCAAAATTTATCATTTCCTTGTGATCATTTGTACCCAAATTATAGTTTCGGTCTTTAATTAGATTTAATAAATCATCATCTAAATCAGGATTCTCACATGCCGCTAAGAATAAGCGAATTGCCTCCATCGCAAGAAGCTGGGCTTTATCGTATAAGTCGAAGAAACTTTCAGTTGAAACCAACGTATCATCACTTGGATGTACCCAACGAGTATGTAATAAATTCATCACATCATATGGATCATCTGGCTCATTCGGTACGATATATCCAGACAATGAATTGTAGGCTTTGGTGAAAGTCTCTAATGTTTGAAGTGCCTTTAGCTTATCTCCAGAAGCATCATAGAATAAAGATTCAATAAAGTGCCAATCCTTCAAGCTTTCCATGATTTGATGAGGCTTGATTTCAAAGCCTAGAATCTGACGGATCGCAGGCACATAGATACGTGCAATGGCACGAGCTTCTTCTTTAGATGCATCACTGATTTCATAGAATTTAAAATCTTCAATCGTACATTCTTTTTTCACCTTCAACATGATCGCATCAATCAACGATTCAAAACGATGATGATACCACGCACTCTTGCCTTTGCAAGTTCCCGTGCGATAAAACACATATGGATGGCTTGTCGCATCCAATGCCCAGTGACATAAATGCCCACAAACATAAGTCATCATATCTTTTTTGATTTCTTCATCCGATTCATTGCGAATAGAAATCAAAGCTTTTTGATAAAATTCATTCACATGACCCGCATGAAACATACTTCCTGAAACACGTAAATCACTCTTTTTAAAGAAATCTTTTGGATTCATACCATGAAAAAATAAAAAGTCCGGTCCATTTGAACCAATTTCTAATAAGTGTAGTCTAGGTTCAAATAAATCATGCGTATTTTCATCCACCTTATCAAAGATTTCCTGCGCAAATAAAGTATGAGTAATAATATTAGGCATCTTTTTCTACCTCCTTGATCAAGCCATGATATACAACATATTCAGCATAAGTATCCATCTGACAATATGTTGAAATGGCTTCTTTTACTTCTTTTTTCTCTTCTTCGTCCTTCTCATCATATGTACGATACGCAAACACAGCATTTAAACCATTTTGAATATCCAAATCATGATAAGAAACATCTTTTGAGAATACAGGCAATATACTCTTCAAAGAATAATGACCACGCATTTTTGAATTGTAGTAGAGTCCTGCCTCAAATGGTTTTGATAAATCCACCATTCTTGAACAAATCGACTCTAATTCTTCCCTATATTCTTCAAATTGACTCGCTAATTGTTTCAATCTCAGCTTTTCAGCTCCCTCCATATTATAAACAAGAATCGTTCCCGTTTTAGGAAGGTCTTTGATCAATTGTTCAATAAAATGGCGACGGCAATCTTTGGATTCAAAGAAGTTATAATGAGTTAAATTTCCATCCGAAGTTTCTACATGAAGACTATATTGAAAACATAATACGTCAAAAGGCTTCATATTCATATAGGGTGGTACCGCAAAGGTATCCCATTCAAAATCCAAATACGAAATTGGATATTTGATTTGTTTCATCCATACCTGTAAAGCGGCACGATCCATAAATGGTTTTTGCGTTTTACTAGCCATATATTGCGCATATTGAAGGCGGAATCCTTCAATTTGATTCAATGGCAACTCATGAATATGACGAATACCACGATCATACGCATCCAACTTATGTTGATTGGTTGTAAAGAATAAAATCGAGTCGTCCGGTTCATTAGATTCATCAAAACATACAGAATAGTAGTTGCACCTTCTTAAGGCTGTACATTGTTTTGTGCGTACTGGTGTAACACTTGGTCGATTTAAAATTTCTTTTGTTCTTTCAATCCAACTATCCAAATCCACATCCACTTCTTCCATACATTCGGCAATTGTTTTCGATAAGTGGTTGCGCTTATTGAATAGTTTGTCGCTGATACATAACAGTTCATTTAAATCCAACGCATCCTGACGAACATATTCTTTGTTTAAATAGACAATGCGATTTTCGACAATGTCAACGCCACAATGCGAAAGAATCATTTGATTGACCTTCATGATCAATGCTTCATTTTCTTTAGGATACGCACTCAAATGTGGATACACGGCCATATATCCATTCTCTAATTTTTTAAGATAAGGAATCTTTGTACGACACTCCTTATATTCAAAGCGCGCAAAACATACAACTTCGTTTTCTTCTAATAATTTTAAAGATTGTTCGTTTGAATCCATGGAATGACCTAAGCCACACTCATTCGCATTCAAATAATTTCGCCATAGATCGGAGAATGGACAATCCATTTTATAAAAACTTTCCTGGTGAAGTGAATTGTGGGCGCTGTTCCAACAAAAACAGTCACATTTCATTTCACGCATTAAATCTGATACATGTAACATAAAAAATTCACCATATCTATTGTACTTCAATTTTTAATTCTTTTCATCCCTATACGCATTTAATATTTTTTGAACACGAGACAAATAAGCAATTTTTACATCTTCAGGACCTAAAAGCTCCATTTGATCACTCATAGAAAATAAGGACTGATACAAGTTTGACATGTCGTCTGTATAGAACTCAAAGTCTGTGTACGCTTCTTGTTTATTGATGGCTTGTAGTTTATTGCCCCAATATTTTTCTTTAAATAAGCGAAGCCCATTATTTTCATGGTAAACTCTCACTTTCACAAGTTTTAAATCCAAAGGAATCAAAGAATGTTCCCCGATGTAGTTGCTTAAATGAAAGTGATTATCTCGAATAAAGTGTCTCGATGAAATTTCACATGAAAACATACGTTGCGAACTAAAACGGTACATGCGATAGTCTTTTCTTAATAAAGAAAAACCAATTAAATAATACGACTTATGGTAGTGAATGATTTCATAGGGTTCAACCTCAAATTGTTTAGGGGCCTCATCCTGTAAAGACTGGTACGACAAAAGAACGCAAAGACCATGGTTCATGGCTTGTTGCGTCTTATCAATCATGTGGGAGATTTTTTCGTCTAATTCCATAGAATTGGACATATAGTGTAAGGAATCGTTGGATGAAATCTTGCTTGTCGAAATAATCTTATCCATCGCATCACAATATAGTGGAAGGGGTTTAAAGTCTTTTTGTGTACGCATAAACTTATAGGATTGCACCAAAGCATCCTTTTGTTCGTCACTAAAAATAGTGACAGGAAGATCGTATTCATCATTTAAGATGTATCCTCCATAACGTCCCTTTACTTCTTCTACATTATATCCAGCTAGTACAAGCTCTTTTTTAAATTCACGAATGTTACGTGGATTGACTTCAAGTTCTGTCGCAAGCTGTGTTGTGTTCATTTTCCCTCTTGCCTTTAATAGTTGTAACATGCGAATGCATAAGTTTGTTCGATTCATAAGTAAATTTTTCTCCTTCACTAATAATTAAACAGTTGGAGATAAACTCCTCTAAGAACCGTACGTGCAGTTTTCCCGCATACGGCTCCCCACTGTTACTTTAAACATTCTTGTTATAAATAACTTTATCCCCGCTCCAAATATCTACATGGATATAAGGGCGAATGATACGGTCATTCCATATTTCATAGAACTTTTCCAATTTAAAACTTTTTCTTTGACTCCTTCTGTTTAACCATTTAAACGTTACATATAGTGAATGAATCCAAAGGTTTCTAACCTCTTTTATCATTCCACTCAAACTGTAGTAGTTAACGCTACCAGTAAGTTTCTTGTTCAATGTCTTCATAAATTCGTCAAATTGAGTGTTTCTATTCTCTTTGACCCATTTCTTTAAGTTTGACTTGAATTGCTTCTTCTTTTTGCGACTTATCTTATGTCCCACTGTGTAGTAGCCTTTTCTTGTTTTACTGTTGAAATGTGTAAAGCCTAGAAAATCAAATGTTTCTCTTGAAACACTGTATCTTCCAAATGGAAGTATTCGTGTCTTTTCCTTGGATAGTTCCAATCCAAAAAGTTCCATTCTTTTAATAACGGCTTCATATACTCTTTGTGCATCTCTTTCATATTGAAACATTATTAAGAAATCGTCCGCGAACCTTACCAGGTATGCTTTTCCATATAACTGTTTCTTGATACACTTTTCAAACCATAAATCCAGTACATAATGTAGATATACATTGGCAAGTATTGGACTAATCAGTCCGCCTTGTGGTGTTCCTACACTTGTATCCTCATATTTTCCTTCTATCATGACTCCTGATTTGAGCATTCTCGCTATATATCTCAGGTAGTTCGGGTCTGCGATATCATTTCGAAGGAATTTCATGAGCCACTCATGATTCACATTATCAAAGAAACCTTTAATGTCACAATCCAGTATATAATTTACCTTCTTATACATAATGGTATCATTGATAACTTTAATTGCATCATGAGGACTTCGTTTTGGCCTGAATCCATATGAACAATCTAGAAATCTAGGTTCATATACATCACTAAGTATAT
>OLFZ01000677.1_pt1 | contig 35066 bp, 28 predicted proteins | sample 1604861 | NCBI WGS metagenome assembly OLFZ01 (sample SAMEA3888895, study PRJEB22519) | human gut metagenome | biome: human gut; feature: human-associated habitat; material: faeces | place: Denmark | collected 2011 | reverse complement strand
AATGTCACTCAACAAGTTGGTTGTTTCTTGTACCTCAGAATACGACAAGGCATTGATCTCTCCGGTCTTGTCCTTTATACCAATTACCAACTTGCCACCATGTGAATTACTGAAAGCCACTAACTCACAAGCAATATCATATTTGTCGAGAATGCGCTCTTTAAACTGCACCCCTGACACCTCGCCTGCCTTTATCTGTTTCAATATATCGTCCATCATTCTTTGATACATTCTTTGTTCTACAAATCGTTTACATCTTTCTTTGCCATACATTGTAAAAAAGTAAATACACTTGCAAAAATACAATAACAATTTCAGAAAAAAGGTACAACATTCTCAAAATGTTTACGAAATATACAAATAAATCAAACTCAAAGACATGTTCTTCATGTCTTCTTGTCTAAAAAAACGTCTTCTTGTCTACATGCAAATATCGTACAAAGAGTAAAAAGCTGTTACAAAATAAAAATCAATTCTGGAGAATCAAAAAGCTGTTTTTATGGTGTTATGCTGTGCAAACAGCACCAATGCTTAACGATAGCGCCACTTTTACAGTACAATAGTGCCACTATTAGAGTGTAAAAGTGGCGCTATTGTATGATAAAAGTGCCACTATTGGAGTGTAAAAGTGGCGCTATTGCAGCCCTTTGTGCTTGTTTAGCTCCGTTATTCATTGCACATTTCTTTCCACGACCGCATAACTATCTACACATCAGCACGTTGTCGCCGCACGCTCAAAACTCAAGAATTTCGCACCAAAGATTTTGTTGTGCGCTCAACTGGGAGTATTGAGCGTTAGAAATGCAAATATTGTGTCGGACGGCAAGGCGTCCGAATTAGGAATTATAGGAGGCTATGGCGTCTCGCCGTAGCCACGCAGCCTCCCATAGCAGCTCATCAATCAGAGCCGTGTAATACGTAACTTTGTACAGCGCCGTGTCCTGAAGGGACACGTATCAATCAGAAACCCACTGCAAGCTCCGAAGGAGCGCAGCTGTGGGATAAGCATCATCTCACCCTCTCTCTCTTGGTTCCGCAAAGCGGGACCCGCAGCTCATACTCAATCTGCTTGCATTCGTGGGTGCGTGACTATGGCGAGACGCCATAGCCTCCTAAGTTTGTTACGGCAAGCTCATGTATAATCTCACCGCTAAACTGCAATTTACAGCTGCAAAGGCAAACATAGGAGGAGGCTGTTTTGAGACTCTAATAATTCATTCCGAAGTACCAGAGAGGGATGATGATTCCATGCCCCGTCTCGATATCGTCTTTTACGATACGTCCGTTTTTTACATCCTCTATCTGCTTTTTACCTTTCTTCCTTCCACCAATCTCAAAGGTATAATCACCAATGGTAAAGTCGGAAACCCTAGAGGAAGTAACATCCTGTTTTTCTCTCATCTGATTGTAGAAGAAAGTTTCCCTTATGTTTCCAATATTGGGATTAGGGATGAGTACAGACATCAGGCTCGTGTTATCAACATAGACTTTTTCCACCTTTCCAAGATTGCGCATCCCTGAAGTGTCATCTCTGAGCAGACCAATCATTCCAGCCCGTTCCAGATAGACGAGATAATCAGGCACGTTGTTCTTGCTTACCCCGATTTCTGTGGCAAGGTTCTCTACGCTTGGCTTGTAGGGAGCCAACCCGGAAAGTATAACGAGCATACGCTTTAGCTTGCGTGCCGTTGAGGCTTTCATATCGGCATATTGCGGAATGTCAACTTCTACCGTTTGGTCTATCACCTGCAGCATTCTTTGCGTAAAATCCCCCTCTATGGCAAATGGGTAATAGCCATGGTCGAGGTACGCTCTGAAAACTGGCAACGGATGTTCCAACCCTGGAATCTCCACCTGGTGATTGAGTATTTCGTCGAGACTGAAAACTCTGGTCTTAATTCCTTCAAAAAGTTGCAGGTATTCCCTGAACGACAAACCTTGCATCATATACATCAGTGCCCGACGGCTCAGATCAGCTTCGCCCTTCTTGATGTCCAAGACCGATGAGCCAGTAAAGATAAGGTTTAGGGATGGGTGCATGTCGTAGATTTGCTTCAGTTCTCTGCTCCAACCGGCATACTTGTGAATTTCATCTATATAAAGATGTGTACCACCCTCCTTGATAAACTCATCAGCGAAGTCAATCAAGGAATGATTTGAAAAAAAAATGTTGTCGGCAGACACATACAGGTGATGACCTTCCTTAGATAGTTTGATGCGCTGAAGTATCATGGTGGTTTTTCCAACGCCTCGCGGTCCCATGATACCTATTAATCGTCCATTCCAGTTGATTTCATCATATTTATATCTGATGAAATCAAGCGGAGTACGCTTCAATAACTCCGCCATGTATTCATATAGTTTATTGTCTATCATATCTTGCTCTTTTAGATGAATATCATTTAAAACTGTAGCAAAGATACAAACAATCCCTCATTGAGGGATAATTTATCTCAAAAAGTTCCCTCAATGAGGGATAAATTTAAATATTTTTATCCCTCAATGAGTTTTTTTGCACATATCTACGTATGCGTTATAGAGAATAGTTATTGAAAAAGGGGACTTGCTGACAGATGATTGTCAGCAAGTCCCCTTTTTCATTGGGATAAAAATCAGTTAGTCCTGATTTTGTCTCTATGTTAGCTTACTCCCACTCAATTATACTCTATATCTGATATTCAGAGAGTTAGCTATTGTCGGGGATATTTATCGGGGACAGCACAAGCATCGGACACCTCCGTGACAATCAGCTACTTACAAGATTTATTCGACTTAAAATCAAATGCCTTTTCTTTCAAGTCTTCAGATTTTTTAATATTCAATTTTGCAATAGTAGTCTCCCAAGTAGTATGTTTGCAACATGAGAATAAATGATAGAAATAAAACATATAAAAAATGAATCAATCAAATCTAAAAGGTTATTGTGACACAGATGCAGTACTGATTTTACGGATAAAGTGAAATTATTCTAAATACAAACACAAAACAGCAAATTCATGAAGAGAAATTCTTTAGTCTCAACATTTTTAGTTAATTTTACAGCGTCATATTGCCGAAATAGGCTTTATTGACGGACATATTTAGAGAAGCGTATTTCGCCATACTCCTCCGTGTGAAACTTGGACACTTTCGCAAAATGGTTTATTGGAGTGTAGTGAGAATATGCCTCTACTTGGCGTGTATTCGTATACAAAGACGAGATACGTACAGGTGGGGCTTATTCTCCTTTTTCCATAAACCAACGGAGTCCAAGCCGTCACACAGAGGGAAAAGGAGCAATAAAGCCTCACTTTTCTTTTTATGCTCCCTAACATCAAATTACTAACAGCACTGTTTGGGCTGAAGGTGCGTCAAATGAAGCAAAATGAAAAAGCATTTTAAGTTGTTGATGTTGGCATTGCTCGCTTTGATGCCATTTGCACTAATCAGTTGCGGAAGTGACGATGATGATGATAATCCTTCATCATCAAACACAATCCAAATCAATGGTAAGAGTTACGAACTTGACACATATGTTGTTCAAGAGGGAAGTTTCGATGCGGAAGCAGGTAAAGGTGAATTTACTGTAGGGGTATTTAATCAAGTTGGCAACACTAAGGACTGTTGGTTTTATCAATTCTCTTACACGGATTCAACAAAGCCTAAAGTAGGTGATGATTTCTCTAAGAAGGCATTGGAGCTGATGGCACAGGATGATTCCGATGCTTGGTACACTACCCTTACTTACAAGAGCGGTTCTGCCAAAGTTGTATCTATCGACAAGAGCAAAGATGATATGACTATCAAATTCGACAACCTCAAAATGGCAGGTGGCGAGTATTCCTATACATTCAACGGAACAGCAACCGTTGATTTCAATTTTGCAAGATAATTCTTTAATTGTAACAATAGTTCAGCGGTCTTTAAATTACAAGGGCTACTGAACACCAATATATATTAGCAATATGATCAAAGAAAGTTACACTGTAAAATACAGAGTGCAAGGTATCGGAAGCTGCACAAATGGAAGTGCAACTATCATGCTCTATTCAGACAATGAAAGTGAAGCAATAGCAGCATTAAAGTCTCGTGGCACCATAGGACGAGACAAAGATGTTGTTATCTTGTCAATAAGAAAAAATTAGTAGTACAATTAAACAATACAGACTATGAGCCAAGTAAAATGTCCCGATTGTGGTGAATTATATTCAGAAGAATTACAGTCATGCCCTAACTGTGGTTGCCCAACAAAAGCAAAAAGCAAGTCAAAGAAAATTATCATCATCTTTGGCATGGCAATTCTTTGTATTGTTGCAGCTTCTCTATATTTCTTAATTGGGAAGAATAAAATCATCGGAAATCATGAATTTGCAAACGACAGTATATCTAAAGACAGCGTAACGCAACTGTCTGATACGGAGCATGCAAAAGTAACCGTAGACCCTTCTTTGGTCAGAACAGGAGGCATGGGGTATTCTGTTTTTGAAGAAGAAAATGGAAGAACTGTTACAAGGGGGATAAGTCTGATATACAATGTCGATAGTACACAGACCTATCAAGGTTTAATGTGCTATTGTTCTAACAAAAATGAAACAGATTACGAAAATATTTATGAGATTCCTGTAATTGGAGAAGTAGCTAATGATGGTGGTTTGATATTCAAAGGGAGTCTTAATAATGTTGCATATTCTCTTCACATATTAAATACTCATGGAACATTGAATGACGATACTTACTTGAATTCTTATGAAGCTGTATTTGCAAGAGGAAACAAGTCAAGAAAAATATTCATAGGCTTTGAGCATTGGGGAGAAGAAGGTGATTAATTATTAATTAAATCAATTCAGATATGGCACTAATACAATGTACGGAGTGTGGGGCAATGATTTCAGACAAAGCGAAGTCGTGCCCTAAGTGTGGTTGTCCTGTTGAACATGACGACCAAGTAGAAGAATCGTCAAATCGTCCAAGACGAATCGGGAAGTGGATATTGGTTGCAGTAATCGCTATTCTTGCAATCGGTAGCGGTGTGGCATATTTCACCATGAGTAAGGAGAATATTATCAAGGAAGCCTTGCATAAAGAGCCAATGGTGAAGCTAACTCCCGAGTTCTGTAAGGCTGTTAGAAAGTATAACTGCCTTTTTGACTTTCAAAATGGCTTTGCATCTGTACGAAATGGAGAGAAGTGGGGAGCCATCAATACAGAAGGAAAAGAAGTGGTTCCTTGTATCTACGATATGGTAAATTCATTTCATGACGACTTGGCTGCCGTATGTAAAAACGACAAATGGGGATATGTAAACACTAAAGGCGAGTTAGTCATACCTTGCATCTACGATAATGCCAACGATTTCTCTGAAGGTCTTGCTTCTGTAAGAAAGAATGGCAAAGAAGGATTTATCAATAAGAAAGGAGAGATTGCTATTCCATTCAAATTTGAAGAGTGTGGAAACTTCAGCGAAGGTCTTGCCTATGCAGGCGATAAGACAGGGCATTATTTTATTGATACAGACGGAAATATAAAAATTCATCTACCAAAAGGCTTTTATATCAACACAGGCTCAAGTAACGAAGGGAATCCATATCCTGAGTTTTATAATGGAACCTGTAATATATTAGTAGGTGATGATTACGACTATTATATTAACTCCAAGGGAGAAAAGGTCGCCCCACCCAAGCCACAAGCGTCTACATCAACAACTACATCTGAGTATGAGATATACAGAAATGACGATGGATTAGTCGGTGTCAAAAACGTAAAGACCAAGAAGGTAGTTGTTCCTGCTAAATATGAATCAATCGGTGAAAGTAGTCGTGGTAATGATATTGTTGAGTTGCACGATGGTGTTGTTGTCGCAACTCTTGCATACAAGAGATTGGAAATGACAAGCTGTTCCTTTGAAGATAGTTCAGATATGTCGCAAAACACATATACAGAATACATATATGGGTATATCGACTTAAAAGGTAATGAAACCTTTACAAGTGAAGATTACAAGCTTGTAGAAGAGAAGAACAATGATTACAAACAGGACGAATTTAAATGGCAACAAGAATATAAAAAGCGTACTCAACCGATAGAGGGATTGTTGGGAGCATGGTATTCCCAACAGAATAATTCTCGTCTTTATATGTACTTTGACAACAATACTATATATACATATGTGAGTGACAGATATAGCATTGAGAATGCATACACTTACGAAGACGGAATCATACACTTTGGCAATAACGGAACATTATACTATGATGCTGAGAATGGAACCCTCCAAGGAGCTAATGGCAAATCATTCTATAAAGATGAAAGCATTACTTCCTTGGAAGAAATGAAAGAAGCAGCACGAAACTATAATCAAGGCTATTCGTCAAGTTCTTCGTACAGCTATGGTTCTTCCGATAGAGATCCTTATGCACGTGACATGAGGAGCCTTACAGAACATACATCTGAATATCGTTCGGGATCATGGCGTGGCGACCCTGCAAGACTGATGTTTTTGCAGCAAGCTATTATCAGCGATTACGACAATCTTATCAGTACGGCAAGTTCCTTGGGGGATGAAAGAAGATACAATGGCTTTAAGCAAGCAAGAGAAGTGCAAATCTATCAGTTCAGAAATAGATAAGCAGATAAAGCATTTCATATTTATTGCAAGGCTATTACGCCAATACGAGATTAGCAAATTATGTCAAACTTAAAAATATCATTCAAATGAAAAAGTATTTATTTCTTTTAATTGCAATGTTGATGTCTGTAAGTGCATTCACATTGGTAGGTTGTTCATCTGACGATGATGATGATAATCCTTCATCATCAAACACAATCCAAATCAACGGTAAGAGTTACGAAATTAACCCGTATGTTGTTCAAGAGGGAAGTTTCGATGCGGAAAATGGTGAAGGCGAATTTAGTGTTGGTGTATTCAACCAAGTTGGTAACACTAAAGACAGTTGGTTTTATCAATTCTCTTACACGGATTCAGAAAAGCCAAAGGTAGGTGATGATTTCTCCAAGAAATCGTTGGAGCTGTGGGCACAGGATGAATCCGATGCTTGCTACACTACCCTTACTTACAAAAGCGGTTCTGCTAAGGTTGTATCTATCGACAAGAGCAAAGATGATATGACTATCAAATTCGACAACCTCAAAATGGCAGGTGGCGAGTATTCCTATACTTTCAACGGAACAGCAACCGTTGATTTCAATTTTGCAAGATAAATCTTTAATAATAACAATAGTTCAGCGGTCTTTGGCATACAAGGACTGCTGAACTAAACCTTTAAACAATACAGACTATGAGCCAAGTAAAATGTCCCGATTGCGGTGAATTATATTCAGAAAAATTACAGTCATGCCCTAACTGTGGTTGCCCTAATGATAGTTGGAAACCAAAGCAAGAGGAGAAGCCCCAAGAATCTACAATGTCTAATCAGACAGACTATGAGGAAGATTTCAATGAGAATGGCCAATACTCTCCATTTTCACCAACGTCATGGTTTTTCGCCGACCCTTGGCCATTAAAGAATTACCCACGCAAAGCCTTTGAGAAAAAACATCCTTTCTTAGGATGGTTGTTTGGTCCTTGGTATCTCACTTGCAAGAATGAAAGCGAGAAGGAGGAGTATGCGGTAATCAATAACATATTCTATTTCTTCAACTTGATATTCAAAACAATTGTCTACGCTAATCTATGGGCTTTCTTTAAAGGAATTGTTGTTCTAAACAATATTTCATTAACCATTCTTAGCACTGTTTTTTCGTCTTTCTCCAACAAACATATTAACTTTGCAATCGAAAATGTCAAGAGTAGCCTTGTGAACAAGGTGAAGCCAACCGAGCATAAGAAGCCACGGTGGAGCTACGACATGAAAAGTATAGTAACTTTTAAATAAAATCTTTTATGGCAAGAAAATCAAATCAAGTTTAGAGGTATTTATGTTCACCATCAAACATGGTGAACACTATTCGTATATTGTGTAACTAACTATCAACAAGAAAATGAAAACCAAAGAATTAAGACAAGCCTATTACACGGCAACAGTTTCAGAGTTTCAAAAGGATGTTGAACGTGGCCAATACATCGAAAAGATGCTATTGGGTGGAAAGTTCCTATTGGATACGTACAACAGCGAGACAAAATCGTGGGAAGAGAACGCCAAAGTCATCTCTAAATTGTTGAGCGATGCCAATTTGCCAAATCCTGACGACGTGTATGTTTCCTTCGAATATGCAGCACCCGTGGGTGGTCGTGTGGATTGCGTTTTGTTTGGCACAGGTAAGGATGGGAAAAAGAATGTCATCCTGATTGAGCTAAAGCAGTGGGGTAATCAAGTGGAAGTTTTCTCTGCTTATGGAAAACGCTGGGTAAATGTTTTCGTTGGTGGAAGTGACAAGATTGTCGATCACCCATCAGAGCAGGCAGAGAGATACGAAATTCACTTCCGCAACTTTGTCAACCTCTTCGACCAAGAGGAGTACGAGTTGACAAGCTTGGCTTATTGCTACAACTATGAGAGCAAAGGCAAGGAAGGTTTGTTCGATGATATGTTTGCCGAACTCCGTGAGAGATGTCCGCTTTACTCTAAAGATATGACGGCAGAACTGAGCCAGAATCTGCACGATCTGCTCTGCAACGGACAGGGTGAAGGCATTGCGAAGAGCTTGGCGGGCACAGACCTTAAGCCAACTAAGGCCTTGATTGAAGCTGCTGCCAACATGATGATTGATCCAAATGACAACACGTTCGTGTTGCTCGGCGATCAGGACGACGCATACAAGACGTTTTGGAATGTTTTGAAGAAGACTCTTGACAGTAACGACAAGAGCGTCTTCATCGTAAAAGGTGGTCCAGGCACAGGAAAGACGGTCATCGCACTGAAGATTCTTTCTGAGCTTTACAAAGAAGCTATGCAGAACGGCAAGGAGTGTAACGCTTATTATGCAACTCGTTCTACAGCCCTCACCAAGCAACTTTCAGAGGCACTCCATTGCAGTAACGGCAACCGAAAGAAGCATACTGGCGGAGTAGAAGATTTGATACAGAAGACTTACCAATTCCGCCCTGCTTGCTATAAAGAAAGTCAAATAGATGTCCTGCTTGTCGATGAAGCACATCGTGTTCAGGAAAAGTCTAACGACCAAACAGATGGATCGCTTAAGAAAAAGTGTGGAGTGGAATCTGTGTATTGCCCACTCAATCAAGCCCTCTCGCTCATCTACTGCTCTAAGGTGACTCCGAGGCAATCAAGAAACTTGCAGAGAACTATCAAGGTGAGTACATTAAGCAGATTGAAGAATTTAAAGCAGAGTACTCTAATAAGACAAAGCCTAACGCCTAGAAAAAGCTAGAAGCCTATCGCCAAGCTTTGGATGGTGATCATTCTGATACAGAAATGGCAAAGATTGAGCGCAATATTGCAACTGAAGAGCGTAATATTGATCGGATAAAAGGCCTCAAGTATCTCACAAAGGATCCTTTGCCAAACGTCAATGTCTATACGCATGAGCTTACGACACAATTCAGATGTGTGGGAGCTGACCGTTTTGTAACTTGGGTGGACAACGTACTCTATAAAGAAGTACCCAACGAGAAGAAATTCAAACTGGATAAAGAGGATTTCGACTTTAAGATTTTCCAATCCCCTCAGGAACTGGAACAGGAAATCCGCAAGCTCAACGACCAAGAGAAAGAACCTAAGACTACGGCTCGTATTGTGGCAGGCTGGTGTTGGGATTGGTCGAGCAAGGCAGATGAAAATGGTGACCTCAAAAAAGAGATTCAGATAGGCGACTGGAGCATGCCTTGGGAAACGAAGGCTAAACCTTCCAAGGAGTTTAAATCCCAATACGCTCGAAGCGCAGACTTTTGGGCGAAAGATCCGCAAGGCATCAACCAAGTGGGATGCATCTACTCGGCACAGGGATTCGAGTTCGACTATGTTGGTGTTATCCTAGGTCCAGATATCAAGTACGATGCTAAAAAAGATGCCTTGATTTGCTTGCCGAAGTTGAATAAGGAACGTAACCTCACAGAGAAAGATGAGAATGGCGACCGACTGATTCGCAACATCTACAAGGTGCAGCTGACAAGAGGTCGTAAGGGATGCTACATGTATAGCTGCGACCCAAAAGTATCAAACTATTTCAAACGGTTCATGAACTACTAATATGACGAAATATTCCAAGTTGGAAGAAATGCGCGACCACTTGCTGACATATCTCAAGGAACAGAAGCAGTTTCTGCAAGAGGATATTGACGCAAGCAGCCAATTGACAGACGACGAGAAGATCGACAACGGTCTTCTCATCGTTGATGCCACTGTGCTCCGTCATGAAGACAACGAATATCTGCTGGGATTCAAAGTCAACTATACAAAGGTGCGACCAGGCGACGAAGTGACTCTAGAGTCATCCGATGGTCAAAAGTTAATTGTCTCTGTCATTGAGAATGAACTAGAGTCAATGACCATCCAATATGATGGCGTACTGTCACTCTCCCTCTCTTACCGCATATCTGTCAATAACATAGTGATGCTAGACCCACTCATTAATCTACTTGAGGGTATAGCGTCTGGATTACCCGGCGCATATTTCTTGAAACTATTGGCAAATATCGAAGAGCCAGACGAAGAAGGTTTCACGACATTGGATGTTCCAACTTCTGACTCCTGCTACGCCCGCCTCAACCACGAGCAGCAGGAGATTTGCAAAGCGGTACTTCAATGTCCGTCTGTTTATTGTGTTCAAGGACCTCCGGGTACTGGTAAGACCGATGTTCTTGGAGTTTTAGCACGAACGTTTGCCAAAAGGAGAAAAAATGTCGTCGTGATCGCCAAAACTCACCACGCTGTCAACAATGCACTGAACAAGATACGTAAAATGTGTGCCAATGCCCCCATATCTAAGATTGGATCCAAATTGAAGTCTGATAATGTGGACAAATCTATTTGCATTTATGAGAAATACTTCAAGTATCAAGCCGCCTATAAAAAGCGACCTGCTTACAGAGGACGAATTGCCGATGTTGTGGGCATGACCCTACAGAGTGCCATCATCAACCTAGGCTTATTGCATACAAGCTTCCGCCCGTCAATCATCTTTGTCGATGAAGCGAGCCAACTGACTTTGGCTGAGGCAAGCGTACTAGGTGTGTTTGGTGCTAGCACCATCATCTTTTTCGGTGATGACAAGCAGATGCCGCCTATCTTCCACGAAAAGCAACAAAGTGACGAGTTGTCGGTATCCATCTTTTCACACATCATACATCTATACCCCTCCTTCGAAGGCAAACTCCGTGTCACCTATCGCATGAATGAGGATATTACGCAATGTGTCAGCAGCAACTTTTACGAGCCTTTTGGTGAGAAAATCATTGCTTCTGATTTTTCCAAAAATCGCAGTTTGCAAATCCAAGGACCGAACCTCGATCAGCGTATCAAAAAGTTGCTATCCTCAGACTCATCTATCGAGACAATAGATGTTTCTACCACTCATACCTGGGAAGATTCAAATCCAGAGGAAGCAGACTTCATTGCCAATCTTGTCGAACACGCTCTATCCTTGGGTATAGATGCAAAAGATATTGCGGTCGTAACTCCTTTTAGAAGACAAGTCTTAGCGATAAGAACTTCCCTCCGGTCTAAATTGAATTCAGACATACCTCTCGTTGATACCGTCGAACGACTTCAAGGGCAGGACGTAGATTTAGTCATCCTCAGCTTTAGCGTGACAGACGATGAATTTTATAGACAAAATATGAACTTTCTACTGAATCGAAATCGACTCAACGTGATGATTAGCCGCGCCAAGAAAAAGGTGGTAATTGTAAAATCCGAGATAATCCAATTAGGGGTAGCTATACCGTAGGTCATCGGCAGAGAATATGCCTATCATCGTATTATTTTCTATGGGTAGCTGTTTTGCAAATAGCTGCCCATAATCATTTATTAACAAATATTATCTTAAAATATTCGTCTTTTCCAAAACAATATATTAACTTTGCTGCTGAAAATGTCAAGAGTAACCTTTTGAGGTGAAGCCAACCGAGCACAAGAAGCCACGGTGGAGCAACGACATGAAAAGTCTAACTTTTAAATAAAATCTTTTATGGTAAAATCAAATCAAGTTTAGAAGCATTTATCTCGATTCATCAACAAACAAGATGAATCAAAAGGACGTGTCTTTACAACATGACATAGCAATTCATTTTTAAGCATCAAGAGACTGATTAGATTCAGCACCAACCGATAACAGAAACACGGTGGTAAAAAGGATGCGATTAGTTTAACACTAATAAACTTCTGATTATGAAAGAATTATATTCAATCTTGTGCGATTCAAGTCGCTCAGTCAGCAATCTTATCAATAGCCTTGGACGTGTGGAACGCTATAATGCCACACAGGTCCATTGCATATCATTTTCAAAGGCTTCGGACATTGTTGATGGGATTAATCAATGCTGAGTTTGCTCGTTTATTGTCACAAATCTCCCAAGATGCCGTTATCATAGAAAACACAACTAAACAACGTTGTGAAAGTAAAGAGGTATGGGGATGTAGCAACCATGAATTGACTATTTATCGTGACTTAGTAGCTAACAAAGTCGTGGAGCAAGCTAAAGCGTCTAATCCAAAGATTTCAAAGAAGGCGTTGATTGAACTTGTTGCACAGGAAACAGGTAAGATTAACAATATCGGGATATTCACAGGACAAAACAACTTAGGAAAGATACTAATGATTTGCAGTAACTGTCTTATACAAGGCGTAGAACCACCAATAGACTATGCTCTTCTTAATCGTTCAAACATATACATCTTGGGGAGACGGCTTTCGTTTCCAACAGATAAAACATCAATGTCAAACTAAAAGTATAGAAGTATGAAAACATTTGATTCTATAACATTGGTAAACGGAAAAGTACTTAAACTCTTTGGAGGCCAAAAGCATAGAAACAACAATACGATAAGATATTTTTGTGAACATGCAGCTTTCTTTTATGAGCATCAAGACATTATCTTTAACAACAGCAGATTGTTCTTAGCTCATGTCTATCAAAAAGGAGATAGTATATATACATTAGGAGGTTTGTTGGAGTGGTGGAAATGTATGCCACAAATGGCAACTATCAATGATGAAGGTGTAACATGTTATATAGTAACTGCATCATCTTACCCCAAGGAACTATCAAAGAGTTTCATTACTGTAACTATGTCGGGCGAGGTCAAAGAGTTTTCTCTTCTCGGCGATTATGTAGATAGAACACGTAGCTTAGACGAACATTGTTGCCGATACAGCAAGGTTGCACGTGACTTTGAGCATCTAAGCCTCAAGAATGTGTATGATACAGTTGCATCATTAGCCAAGCAAAGAGAGGAGGAAAGGAAAATTGAAAAGATATGGAGTCCATACAGAGACAACATAGAATTGCTATATAAGCACAGAGAAGAAATCCTTACTCATAAAGATTGGGCGATGGCTGCAATACCACTTAAAGTATATATGGTACAGCTACCAATCCATATTGGCACGATGCTGAAGCTTTGGGCAAATGAAGACAAGTGGCTGACACATCCTTGTGTATGTGGTCACAGAGCTTTCATATACAGTTTTGCAGGTAGTCCGCTAAGTGGCACAACATCCATATCCTACAAATGTGTACATTGCCACAAACAAGGCAATGCTCAAGTAGATGGCTTTCTCTGTCGAGCACATACTCTTGCCGTTACACAACAAGAATTATCCAAAGAGGCTGAAGGTATAGAAGCTATTACATTGAAAGAAATTATAGACAATTTAAAAAGAACAAATTAATCGGTATCGTCCGACCAATGTATTCAAACACAAAGGTTGCTGAGATAACGATAGACAATGTCCTCTATGCGCTTGACTCCACAACTATCTCAACAAGCATTGTTCTGGCTGCTTGGGCATTGGGCAAGTATAGCAAAGGCGCAGTCAAAATGCACACACTGCTGGATCTTCGTGGAAGCATTCCGGCAAATATCCATAATTCCAAACTATTCATCGTTAACTATTCTTAGCATAGTTTTTTCGTCTTTTTCAAAATAAGACTGTAATTTTGCACTCACTTTCCAAAATGGGGAGTTGTTCTTTATTTATTGACAAGCATCAAGAGACTGTTTAAGTACAGAACCAACCGAGCAGATTAGCCATTGCCACGGTGGTAAAATAGATGTGAGTTTAAGGCTTGATTATTCATCTTTAAATTAAAATTTTATGGCAACATCAAAAACTTCAGAAATCATCTTAGGTCGTGTGGAGCACATCAACGCTTCACACTTTAATTGTTTGTCATTCGCCAAGGCTTCGGATATGGTGAATGGCATTAACGTGCGTCTTTCTAACATGGCAGGTGGCTATCCATTTTCATTCGGAGGTGTAACTTGGCGTGATAGTGAGACGCTTTATCTATGTGGTGAGTTTTCGGACTCATCAGAAAAGCATCTGTTGGTACAAGAGGATATGCAACGTCAGACAAGCGGCTTTGCAGCTAAACGTTTCATCAAGAAAAGAAACAATAACCTCATCCGTCAAGATTTTGCCGATTTTCGCATACAATGGATGCTCTACGTTGTATGGCAGAAGTGTAAGGGTAATGCCGACTTTGCAAATTTACTCTTACAGCTGCCACATGACGCTATCATCATAGAGGACACTACCAAGCAACATGGTGACACCAAAGAAGTTTGGGGATGTACCAATACAGAGTTGGCTATAAGAAGAGCTGAGCTTAAAAAGAAAGTTACAAGACAGGCTAAGACGGACAATCCAAAGATTAGCAAGGCAGCTTTGAAACGCTTAGTCAACATGGAGATTTGCAAAGTGAATAGCTTCGGTGTGTTTGTTGGTCAGAATAACCTTGGCAAGATTCTTATGATTTGCCGTAACTGTCTTTCCTGTGGAATGGAGCCGCAGATAGACTATGCTCTTTTGGAGTCGAAGGATATTCACATTTTAGGCAAACGCATTTCATTCATACATTAAATATATTGAAACATGATACATAATAGCACAGAACAGCCACAAAACAGCATCATCTTAATGAATGGTGCTGTACTTGAGTGTTTCCCAAAAGAATCACATCAAGACGACTTTGTACCCGATAAAATGAAATTGGATGCAACAGGTACATATTTGAGTTTAGGCAACAAGCCTTGTAAGCCACAACCACGAACATCAGAAGAATTTGAACGACAGAAGAAGCTCTTCACGGATAACGCTTTCTACCTTTTGGCGCATCAAGAGCGCATCATGCGTGACAGCAGAATATTTCTTGCTCCTGTAGCTGTACAAAACGGACTCGCCTACACAGGTACTTCGGGATTCAATGCTCCAACATTGGGCATATACTTGGAATGGTGGAATGAATGTTCTATGGCTTTACGAGTAGATAAAGAGAACCGAAGAAGCCTTGTATTTCACTTGGCAGGCAGTCCGTTAAGCGGTGCGAACCACTGTGCCGAGGTTTACGAGGATGGCAGGACAGAATCGGTACAAGTTTCTTCATTTATAAGCCATTGGCGACCATTCGCTGCTATCAATACACGCTATGACGAAGCAAAGCACATGTATCAAGCCTACACACTTGAAAAGGTACTTGACATCCTGCACGCTGAGGATGATGAAAGTTGGGACTATTCATCTGAAATTAAGGAACGCTTTATGCAGGCTGAGATAAACGAATTGAAAAAGAAAGTAGAGCGACTAACCAAAGAATCAGAAAAATGGTACTCTATGTATGAAGATACTTATATGAAGTACAAGGATGCTGAGATTAGTGAGGCTTTTTCAACTTTTCAATCCTTCAGAGAAGAGTGTGAGGCTCAAATCAACTCTATCAAGATGCGTAAGCGAAAATTGAAGGCTGAACTGAAAAGCGGTCGCATGGATAACATCGCTTATCAGCACACGTTAACACCGCTGAATAAGCAAATAAGAGAGTTGGAGTTTAGGGTAAGTACTAAAAAGTATGAGTTAATCAACAAATACCTTTCAGAAGGTATTAGTTACGATACGATAGAAAGTTACATGCACAAAAAGAATAACATTTAAAAGTAAGAACAATGATTGAAAAAGTAAATCCTTCGCATCCGGACAAGGTTGCAGACAGAATTGCAGGGGCATTGGTTGACCTTGCGTACAAGAAAGAAGAGAATCCGAAAATAGCGGTTGAAGTACTGCTCGGACATGGTGTTGTGAATCTCATTATTGAGAGTAGTGTGAACATTTCTAACGCTGAGGCTGAGGATATTGTTAGCCGTATCACTAAGCGTAGAGACTTGAAAGTATCTCTCGTAATGGTAGCACAAGACCCAATACTTGCAAGCAACCAAGACGGAGAAATCCGCTGTGGCGACAATGGTATTTTCCGAGGCGTTCCACTCACAGAGGAGGAGCGTACCCTCAGCAAAATAGCCCACGACATCTATGAGAGTTACCCTTCGGATGGCAAGTATGTATTAGCTGACGGTAAATTGATTATCTGTCAAAGTAACGCTAAGACTGAGGACTTAAAGAAGCTCTATCCAAATGCAGTTATCAATCCTCTTGGAGATTGGACAGGTGGAACAGACGTTGACGCAGGTGCTACAAACCGCAAACTTGGCTCTGATATGGCTCAATCTGTTTCGGGCGGTGGAGTGCAGGGCAAGGACCTAAGCAAAGCAGATGTTTCCGTCAACATCTACGCTTTCTTGAAAGCTCAAAAAACAGGCAAGCCTGTAGAGTTGTTTTGTGCCATCGGTGACACAGAGATAGATGGTAAGCCTTATCGTGAAATAGTGGAAATCGCTCGTAACTACATCACGAGAATTGGCGGATTCGAGAAATTTGCCGAGTGGGGATTGTTCTAATAAGCAAGTGACATGTACAAATTTGATATAGACATAACTCCATCCCTCAACGGAAAAGAAATTCATTTGGAAGGCATTTGTGAAATGCATACCATTATGCAGCTGACAGGTCATACCAACGAACGCACGTTCTACAAATATGTAAAGGCAACCCCCGAACAGATTGCCAAGTTATTGGATTTCAACTCTATCGGATAGCTATCCAAGCGGGGATAAGCAGGGACGAAATCGGGGACGGTTTTGAGGATTTTGTACAAGAAAGGGGATTTGTTGACAATCAAACTGTTACGTCAACGAATCCCCTAACTTATTGAGTTTAAATTAATTCATCTTTATTTGAGTGGCTGTTTATCGGTATTCCGACTATTCCCACTCAATTGTTGATGGTGGCTTAGACGAGATGTCGTAGCAGACGCGGTTTACGCCCTTCACCTTGTTAATGATCTCGTTAGACACCTTTGCCATGAAGTCGTAAGGGAGGTGTGCCCAGTCGGCGGTCATGGCGTCGGTAGAGGTTACGGCACGGAGAGCAACGGGATGCTCGTATGTGCGCTCGTCGCCCATTACGCCTACAGAGCGTACTGTAGAGAGGAGGACGGTGCCTGCCTGCCAGATCTGATCGTAGAGCGAGACCTCAATCTCACCGTTCTGCATGTCAGCGGGAACGCCGGCTGCAAGTACGCGGCGTGCGTCCTCACCAGAGAGGCGAACCTTATAGTCGCGCAAGCCACGGATGTAGATGTCGTCAGCGTCCTGAAGGATGCGAACCTTCTCGGGAGTAATGTCGCCAAGGATACGTACGGCAAGACCCGGTCCGGGGAAAGGATGACGTGTGATGAGGTGCTCGGGCATGCCCATTGAGCGTCCCACACGACGAACCTCGTCCTTGAAGAGCCACTTAAGGGGCTCACAGAGCTTGAGGTTCATCTCCTTAGGCAGACCACCCACGTTGTGGTGGCTCTTGATTACCTTACCGGTGATGTTCAGACTCTCGATGCGGTCCGGATAGATGGTGCCCTGTGCGAGCCACTTGGCGCCGGTCTGCTTCTTAGCCTCAGCATTGAACACCTCCACGAAGTCGCGGCCGATGATCTTACGCTTCTGCTCGGGATCGGTTACGCCTGCAAGGTCTGAGAAGAACTTCTCGCTGGCATCAACGCCGATTACGTTAAGACCGAGGCACTTATAGTCCTCCATAACGTCACGGAACTCGTTCTTGCGGAGCATACCGTGGTCGACGAAGATACATGTGAGGTTCTTGCCGATGGCCTTGTTGAGGAGCACGGCTGCAACGCTTGAGTCGACACCGCCAGAAAGACCAAGGATTACCTTGTCGTCGCCAAGCTGAGCCTTCAGCTCTGCAACGGTGGTCTCAACGAACGAGTCAGCACTCCAGTCCTGACGGCTTCCGCAGATGTCCACTACGAAGTTCTTGAGGAGCTGTGTGCCCTGGAGAGAGTGGAACACCTCAGGATGGAACTGTACTGCCCAAACGGGCTGCTTGGTGGATGCGTATGCCGCAAACTTTACGTTGGCGGTAGAGGCTATGCACTTGTAGTCCTCGGGGATGGCTGTGATGGTGTCGCCATGGCTCATCCATACCTGCGAGTTCTCCTCGAATCCCTTGAAGAGGGGATTGGAAGCGTCAAACTGCTCAAGGTTTGCACGACCGTACTCGCGTGAGTCAGCCGACTCCACCTTTCCACCGTTGGCGTAAGAGATGAACTGTGCGCCGTAGCAGATGCCAAGCACCGGAATCTTACCAACGAACTGGCTGAGGTCCACCTTGAAAGCTTCCTTGTCATGCACCGAATAAGGGCTTCCGCTGAGGATTACGCCAATAACGCTGGGATCGTCCTTGGGAAACTTGTTGTAGGGCATAATCTCGCAGAAGGTGTCGAGCTCGCGCACACGGCGGCCGATGAGCTGCGTGGTCTGCGAACCGAAATCAAGAATAATTATCTTCTGTTGCATTACTTTGGTTGTTTTATTGTTTGTGTTTGTTGTTTTTTTATTGGGGGGATGGGCCTTACTAAGCCTATCCGGACCTATTCAGGTCCTCTTTAAGAACTATCTGAGCATCTTAAGAAAATCTTCGGCTTGTGCGAGGGTGTCGAGCTTGCCGATGTCCATCAGCTTCAGGTCGTCCTTCACATAGCCTACGATGTTATGCGTGGCGCAGGACTTCAGATAGAAGTCGATGATGCCGAACTTGTCGGGCCAGTCGTGCATGGCTGTCAGCAGTCGTGGCGACAGCACGTGTATGCCGGCGAAGGCGTACATGCGGCATGACTTAGGATCGAGGTCGGGGTATGGGCTGCGCACCTCGCCCGTCTCGATGTTGGTCCAACCCACAAGGCGCATATCATCGTCGAAGAGCAGGTAACGCTTGGTCTTTCGGCTGCTTACGAGCAGCACGGCGTCTACGTGGCTTGCCGAGGCAAGGTCGTAGAAGCTGCGCAGGTCCACATTGCTGAGAATGTCGACGTTATGAATGAGTATGGGTGAGTTGGCATCAAAGAGCGGCTCGGCATGGCGTATGCCTCCGCCAGTATCGAGAAGGCGCTCGCTTTCGTCGGAAATGCGGATGTCCAGTCCGAAGTTACGGTTCTGCTTCAGATAGTCTGTTATCTGTGAGGCAAAGTGATGTACGTTGACTACAATACGGTCAACGCCTGCCCCGGCAAGGTTCTCTACGACACGGCGCAACAACGGCTCACCCCCTACCCTCACCAACGCCTTTGGCATGGTGTCGGTAAGTGGTTTAAGGCGTGTGCCCATTCCTGCCGCAAAAATCATGGCTTGCATCATAGATGTATGTATATGATTATACTATGCAAAGTTACGGAAAAATAATGGTATTCGCCCCATTATGATTCCACTTTTTCGTTATTTATTACTTTCTTGCCTCCAAGGTCTGCTCTATGCCCTGCTCGCGATGGCATATATCCACCTCTATGCCGAACTTCTCATGTATGTGTTCGGCGAGATGCTGGGCTGAATAAACGCTGCGGTGCTGGCCACCTGTGCATCCGAAAGAGAACATCAGGTCGGTGAATCCGCGGTCGATATAGCGCTGAACGTGCGCGTCGGCAAGCTTGTATACGCTGTCGAGGAAGGTGAGTATCTCTCCGTCGTCCTCAAGGAAGCGGATGACAGGCTCGTCCAGTCCGGTGAGCTTCTTGTAAGGCTCGTAACGTCCGGGATTGTGAGTGGAACGACAGTCGAAGACGTAGCCTCCGCCATTGCCTGACGTATCCTCAGGAATGCCCTTGCGGAAAGAGAAGCTGAACACTCTCACACGCAGCGGACCCTTACCGTCATACTTGGAGAAGGTGGCAGGACCGTCCTGCGGATGCGACGAATAGACCTTGCTATCCGTGGTCTTATATCCGTCGGCACGTGTGATGGCAGGCTCTTCTATGTGGGCGTAACGCGGCATGGCAGTCAAGCGGCGCAGCATGTCCATCATATAGGGATAAGGGAATACGTCGTCGCCGAGCTTGAGAAGCTCGCGGAGATTGTCCATAGCGGGAGGAATGGAGTCGAGGAAGTGCTTCTTACGCTCGAAATAGCCACGGAATCCGTATGCTCCAAGCACCTGAAGTGTGCGGAAAAGCACGAACAGGCTGAGTCGTCCCACGAAGTGGCGCACGCTCGGCACCTCTGTGTATTGCTTCAGGGCATCGTAATATTCTGCCACAAGGTCGCGGCGAAGCTTGTTGCTGTAACGTGCAGACGCCTGCCAGAGGAACGAGGCAAGGTCATAATAATAAGGTCCCTTGCGTCCTCCCTGGAAATCTATGAAGTAAGGATTGTTGTTGGGGTCGAGCATTATGTTGCGTGCCTGGAAGTCACGATAGAGGAAAGAGTCGGTCTTCTCCGACGTAAGATCCTTGGCAAACAGACGGAAGTTGGCCTCAAGCTTCAGCTCATGGAAGTCGAGCTCGGACGGCTTGAGGAAGCAATACTTGAAGTAATTGAGGTCGAAGAGCACGCTGTCCTCGTCAAACTCGGGCTGAGGATAACAGTTCTGCCAGTCCAGTCCGCGTGCACCGCGTATCTGAATGTTCGGCAACTGACGTATGGTGCGCACAAGCAGCTCTTTCTCACGCTGATTGTATCTGCCTCCGGCATTACGTCCACCGGCAACGGCGTCGAAGAGCGACGTCGAACCAAGGTCGCCTTGCAGATAACGCAGTCCGTCCTCGCTGACGGCAAGGATGTTCGGAACCGGCAACTGACGCTCGGCAAAATGCTTGGCAAGATAAACAAAGGCATGGTTCTCGTCACGGCTGGTGCCCACGACGCCGATGACAGAGAAGCCGTCCTCCCCTATCAGACGATAATACTCGCGGTTGCTTCCCGCTCCGGCTATGCGTTCCGTGGAAGCGGGCACTTCGCCGCACCACGACTTATACAGTTCGATGAGTTTTTCCATTTATTCCTGTTCCTCCTCGGATTTGTTTTTCTCGAATTTCTGAAGGTATTGTTTCTCCTTCTTGTCCAACCATGTGGTGTAGACGTTGTCAATCACCAATGCCAAAATAGCCACTCCGGCAGTTAAAGCAAAGGAAAAGGTGATGAAGTACGTGCCCACACATATTATGGTCAAGAAAATCAGTACCTTGACATCCATTAATCTTTTCATACTGCGAAATTATATATTTTTTTTCAGATTATCCGACTTATCACAATCTAAATTGCAATACATTATTATATATACTCTTTTATTACTGCATAATGACAGAACATCAGCATCAGGAAAATAGTATACAAAAGGTTGTTTTATTAAAGTATTTGATGTAACTTGTACACTTATTATAAGAGTTTTAATAACAAATTGTAAGTTACAAAAAGTATTAAATAACTCGATTTATCACACCATTTACGCCAAAAAACAAGCATTTGGACACATAAAAACACGCAAACTGTACAATTATTCAAAAACATGATGATTTAAATCAAAAAAACGTGAAAATATTTTGTGGCTAAAAATATTATTATTACTTTTGCTTCCAGATAAAGAAAAACGCTAAAAGTAGCGAAGATTTTTTGATTTGTTTTAGTAGATTAGTTTTTAAGTAGTTTGTTTTTGAAAATCGGATGTCGAGAGACAGCCGATTTTTTTTGTTTATACAAGTGACTGTATCATAGCGCAAAAGTAAAAACAACGCAATCAGCAGACAACAAAAAAAGGGACGACAGCAAGGCTATTAACCTGCTGTCGTCCCTTATATATTAATTCAATACGTTATTGTGTTCGGCTGATTACATCATGCCACCCATACCCGGCTGGCCCATCGGCATTGCGGGAGCCTTCTCCTCGGGCTTGTCGCAGATGAGGCACTCTGTGGTGAGGAACATACCTGCGATAGAGGCAGCATTCTCAAGAGCTACGCGCTCCACCTTGGCAGGATCGATGACACCTGCTGCGCGCAGATCCTCATAGATGTCCTTGCGTGCGTTGTAGCCGAAGTCGCCCTCGCCCTCACGTACCTTCTGAACAACTACAGCACCCTCGCCACCAGCGTTCTTAACGATCTGGCGAAGCGGCTCCTCAATGGCACGACGAACGATGTTGATACCGGTCTGCTCATCAGCATTGTCACCCTTGAGATCCTCAAGAGTCTTCTGAGCGCGGATGTATGTGGTGCCGCCACCTACGACAACGCCTTCCTCCATAGCTGCACGTGTAGCGCAGAGAGCGTCGTCAACGCGGTCCTTCTTCTCCTTCATCTCCACCTCGCTGTTTGCACCGACGTAGAGCACAGCCACACCACCGGCGAGCTTGGCAAGACGCTCCTGAAGCTTCTCCTTGTCGTAAGAGCTCTTGGTGTTGGCAATCTCGTTCTTGATCTGAGCCACGCGGTCAGCGATAAGCTCCTTCTTGCCTGCTCCACCAACGATTGTGGTGTTGTCTTTGCTGACAGTGGCCTTCTCACAGGTACCGCAGAGGTCGAGTGTGGCCTTGTCGAGGCTAAGACCCTTCTCCTCGCTGATGACAACGCCACCGGTAAGTGTAGCGATATCCTCAAGCATTGCCTTGCGACGGTCGCCGAAGCCAGGAGCCTTAACAGCGCAAATCTTAAGACCTGCACGCAGACGGTTGACAACGAGAGTTGTCAGAGCCTCTGAGTCGACATCCTCAGCGATGATGAGCATCGGGCGTCCGCTCTCAGCTGCCGGCTGAAGGATAGGCAGAAGATCCTTGAGGTTGCTGATCTTCTTGTCGTAGATAAGGATGTAAGGATTGTCCATTACACACTCCATCTTGTCAGCGTCAGTTACGAAGTAGCCACTCAGGTAGCCACGGTCGAACTGCATACCCTCTGTAACACCGATGCTGGTGTCGCGGCTCTTGCTCTCCTCGATGGTGATAACACCGTCCTTGCTTACCTTACGCATAGCGTCAGCGAGGAGCTTGCCAATCTCAGGATCGTTGTTGGCAGAAACAGTAGCCACCTGCTCAATCTTGTCATAGTTGTCGCCTACAACCTCAGCTGTAGCCTTGATGTGCTCCACAACAGCAGCAACTGCCTTGTCGATACCACGCTTGAGGTCCATAGGGTTGGCACCTGCTGTGACGTTCTTCAAACCCTCAGTAACGATAGCCTGTGTGAGGATGGTAGCTGTAGTAGTACCGTCACCTGCATCGTCACCAGTCTTGCTTGCAACGCTCTTTACGAGCTGTGCGCCAGTATTCTCGAATTTGTCGTCAAGCTCCACTTCCTTAGCTACGGTAACACCGTCCTTAGTGATCTGGGGAGCACCGAACTTCTTCTCGATAACCACGTTGCGGCCTTTCGGGCCAAGTGTAACCTTTACGGCGTTAGCCAACTTGTCGACACCGTTCTTAAGCAGGTCGCGTGCATCTATATTGTATTTAATCTCTTTAGCCATTTTCGTTAATTATTAATTATCAGTTATTAATTATTAATTGGTTGGATACGTTTGCTCGTTGTTATTTGTTGACAACAGCGAGAACATCGCTCTGACGCATGATAAGGTACTTTGTGCCGTCGAACTCAAGCTCTGTACCAGAGTACTTGCCATAGAGGATTTCATCACCCTCTTTAAGGACCATTTCCTCATCCTTAGTGCCGTTACCAGTGGCAACCACCTTGCCGTGCTGAGGTTTCTCTTTTGCTGTATCCGGTATGATGATTCCACCAACCTTTTCTTCTGCCTGTGCAGGGAGCACAAGCACTCTGTCTGCTAATGGTTTTACGTTCATGATTGTTATGTTTTTATTTTTTAAGTTTACGTTTTATTGTCCGATAAGGCTTCGTGCCTTTCATCGTCGCCAAACATATAGCTAAAAGTGTGCCAAACAATATGGTTTAGCATTTTCTGCCTGTGACAACAAGACATAAACAATGACACAATGTCACATTCGGTATTGAATCTGACAAAAATGACAATGGTGTGTAAAGAAAAAGCTAATGCGGCTTTCCTTTACACACCATTGTAATATTTTTTTAGTTCTCGTCGAAATCCGAGAGGGCAACAAACTTACCACGTGCCTTACGGTCAGAAATGGCTTTCTGCAGACGGCGGCTGCGATTCGACGCAATCCACTGACGTGCGAACACGTTGGGGATGGCAACGCCGATGGCGATACACATAATGGTAATGGCAGAACCCATACCGAACTTCACGGCATTTGTAAGCTCACCGACTACGCCCTGCATCTCGATAATAGCCACAAGAGCACGATACATCAACACTCCGGGAACCATCGGGATTACACTCGGGATGGAGATGACATGATGAGGAACATGGAACCAGTGAACAGCCTTGACGCAGACAAGACTGATGAGCGTACTGCCGGCAAGCGAACCGATGGCAAGTCCCATGTCCAGTCCGATATTGTCGTTGGACGGACCCAGATTGACAAAGTTACGCGTACAAACGGCAATGATACCTCCTATAGCCACCACCCACAGCAGACGGCGCGGGATGTTGAAAATCATGGAGAATCCCATAGCCGAAATGGCTGCTGCCGCAGCATAACTAATATAGTTATTGTGTGGTATCATCGGTATCGTCTGGAACTGACTCAGGTCGAAATTGCTCAGTTTCAGGAAGAAAGCAATACCGAACGACATGGCCACAATCATAAGGAAGGTGTTTATGGCTCGCGTCAAGCCCACCTGTATGTAGTTGTCGAGCATGTCATCCACGAAGTTTATCAATGGCACGCCCGGTACGATAAACAGCGCACAGGCAAGCAGCGGATGGAGCGGTGTGCTCGTCCATGTGTCAGGAAGCCATGTGGTAAGGAAAGCAAGGAGCGTGCTGACAAAAGCAGCGACCGCGATGCCGATATAGTTGTTGAAACCACGACGAAGCAGCCATCCACGCAGATACATACCGACGGCGGCAGCAAACGACGCATAGAAGAAAGCAGTCCAGTCGCAACCGAACTGAATGCAGAAGCCACCGCACGCAAAACCAGTGCCTATAGCCACCTGTAGATGTGTGTAATTACGGGGACGCTTGCGGATTTGTTCAAGTTCTTCCCCATAGCGGTCAATGGAGTAATCTTCATCTATAGCCTTCCATGAAAGCTTAGAGACGCGTGAGATGGTCTCCATGTTGATGCCATGCTTGGTGCAGCGCTGGAATTTGGTGAAAGAATGCTCACCGTCGCTCAGGTTCACCATAAGCATGTTGAACTGAACGTAAACATGAAGATGCTCCTCTGGAAGACCGAGGAAAGCGGCAACACGATTCATGTTGCGGATGATGCGGTTGGTGTCTGCCGCACTTTCAACAAGCATCTGACCTGTCTTCAAAAGCAAATCAAGCTTGCGACGCAACAATTTCTCGCGTTCGATTTTTTGAATCTGATCCATAGTTTGACTCTGTAAATATTTAAATTTATCCTAAAACGTCTGCAAAGGTACTGCTTTTTTATGAGATGCTAAAATATACACATCTATTTATAGTAAGATATCAGCGAAATGTATTAACTTTGCATCAATAGTATCAATAATCAAACCGTTTTACTCATGAAAGATTTCTTTAAATACACAGCCGCCACCGTTGTTGGCATCATCGTTTTCACCATAGTGTGCGTGGCACTTTCAGTAATGAGCATCGTAGGTATGGTGGCATCAGCTAACGCCACACAAGCCGTAGAGAAAAATTCAGTGCTCGTGCTCAAGCTAAACGGCTCCATAGACGAGCAGGGAACGGACAACACCATCGGAAAACTGACGGGCAACTATATACCGTCCACAGGACTGAACGACATACTCTCCGCCATCAAGAAGGCAAAGGAGGAGGAAAACATAAAAGGTATTTACATCGATGCAGGCGTATTGTCAACAGACTATGCCACACTGCAGGAGATACGCTCAGCGCTTGAGGATTTTCGCAAGTCGGGCAAGAAAATCATTGCCTACGCAGACACTTATTCGCAGGGGTCGTACTATCTGGCGTCTGTAGCTGACAAGATTTACCTCAACCCCATCGGAATGGTGGACTGGCACGGCATCGGCGCACAGCCCGTATTTTATAAGGATATGTTGGCAAAGTTCGGTGTCAAGTTCCAGGTGGTGAAAGTTGGAACATTCAAGAGCGCCACCGAAACATACACTGAGGAGCACATGAGCGACGCCAACCGTCTGCAGACCAAGATGTTCCTGGACGGAACGTGGAAGCAGGTTTGCAACGCCGTATCAAAAAGCCGTGGCATCAGCGTCGACTCGCTTAACAGATATGCAGACGAACTGCTGATGTTCCAATCGGCGGAAAGCCTCTTGAAGCGTAAGGTGGTGGACGGACTGGCTTATGCTTCGGACATGAAGGACATTGCAAAGACACAGTTCGGCATCGGAAAGGATGACGACCTGAACCGCCTCTTTGTCAGCGACATGACAAACGTAAAGGAGAAGCAGACCAGTGGTGAGGAAATTGCCATATACTATGCCTACGGCGACATTGTGCAGAGCGAGAAGGTAAGTCTTTTAGGCGGAGGCTCGCACAGCATCGTGGGAAGTACTGTATGCAACGACTTGAAAGACCTTATGGACGACGATGACGTCAAGGCGGTGGTGATAAGAGTAAATTCAGGTGGCGGCGACGCGTTCGCATCCGAACAGATATGGCATCAGGTGATGGAACTCAAGAAAAAGAAGCCCGTAGTGGTATCAATGGGAGGTTATGCCGCATCGGGTGCTTACTATATGTCAGCACCGGCATCATGGATTGTTGCACAGCCCACCACGCTGACTGGAAGCATCGGCATCTTCGCCGTATTCCCAGACATGAGCGGACTTGTAACACAGAAGCTTGGCGTAAAATTTGATGAGGTAAAGACGAATCGTAACTCCACATTCGGCAATCTTATGGCAAGACCATTCAACGAAGAAGAGACTGCCGTCATGCAGCAGTACGTCAACAGAGGCTACCAGCTTTTCAGAAAGCGCGTGGCTGACGGACGCCGCCTGCCGGTGGAGAGCGTGGAGAAAATAGCACAGGGACGTGTCTGGTTAGGAGCTGACGCCATCGGTCTGAAGCTTGTCGACCAGCTTGGTGGACTGAATGACGCTGTGGCTAAGGCTGCAAAGCTGGCTAAACTCGGCGAATATTATACGGTGGACTATCCAGCACCAAGCTCATGGATTGACCAGTTACTTGCAGGAGCATCGGATGCAGGATCGGTGGACGCACGTCTCCGACTGACACTCGGCGACCTCTACGAACCGGTATCGCTGATGCGCAACCTCGACAAACACGAGGCTCTGCAGGCACGCATACCGTTCGCCATAAACATGAAATAGAGAAAGCACTATGAGAACAGAAGGCGACTTTATAAAAATCAACGAATGGCTGCTGCCGTTGAGCTGGCTCTACGGCATCGGGGTACGTGTGCGCAACTGGATGTTCGACATCGGAGTGCTGAAAAGCCAAAGTTACGACATACCCGTAATTTCCGTCGGAAACATCACCGTGGGAGGATCGGGAAAGACACCGCACGTGGAATATCTTATCAATCTCCTGCACGAGAAGCTGAAGGTGGGCGTACTGTCACGCGGATACAAACGTAAAAGCCGCGGATATCTGCTCGCAGACAAAGACACGGAGATGAGGGAGATTGGGGACGAGCCCTTCCAGATGAAGCATAAATATCCGGACATCTACATGGCTGTGGACAAGAACCGCAGAAACGGAATATACCGCCTGACACACGACGAGCAGACAAAGGACGTGGACGTCATCCTTTTGGACGATGCCTATCAGCATAGGTATGTGAAGCCGGGCATAAACATCTTGCTTGTAGACTATCATAGACTCATTATCTACGACAAGCTGCTCCCGGCAGGACGAATGCGCGAACCGCAGGAAGGAAAGTCGAGAGCCGACATCGTCATCGTAACGAAGTGCCCGAAGGACCTAAAGCCGATGGAATTCAGAGTGCTCAAAAGAGCAATGAACCTATATCCTTATCAGGAACTCTATTTCACAACTCTGCAATATGAGAGTCTTAAGGCAGTCTTCCATGACGAACGAAAGCCACTCTCATCGTTACCTAAAGGTGTGAACATCCTGCTTTTAACGGGCATAGCTTCACCGCAACAGATGGTTATGGACCTGAAGCCTGTATCGGAGAACATCATACCGATGGCATTCGGCGACCATCATCAGTTCACCGAGGACGATGCGGAACGCATCAACTCCACCTTTGCAGCCATGCCAGAGCCGAAGGTGATAATAACAACAGAGAAAGACGTCACAAGACTCAACAGTCTTGACTCTATATCAAAGACAATCAAAGACAACATCTATGCTCTCCCGATAAGGATAAGATTTATGCTTGAGGGAGAAGAAGAATTCAATAACAAAATTATAAGCTATGTACGAAAAAATTCAAGAAACAGCATCCTGGCTAAAAGAAAGGATGACCACAAGTCCTGAAACAGCGATAATACTTGGTACGGGCCTCGGACAGCTCGCCACAGAAATAACAGACAGCTACGAGTTCTCTTATAAGGACATACCCAACTTCCCCGTCTCTACAGTGGAAGGACACGCCGGAAAGCTTATCTTCGGAAAGCTCGGAGGCAAGGACATCATGGCAATGGAGGGCAGATTCCATTACTATGAGGGCTACTCCATGAAGGAGGTGACATTCCCCATCCGCGTAATGTACGAGCTGGGCATCAAGACCCTCTTCGTGAGCAATGCGTCAGGCGGTATGAATCCCGACTTCAAGATCGGCGACCTTATGATCATCACAGACCACATCAACTTCTTCCCGGAGCATCCGCTGCGCGGCAAGAACTTCCCCACAGGACCGCGCTTCCCGGACATGCACGAGACATACGACCTGAAACTCATCGCAGAGGCAGACAAGATTGCCGAGGAGAAGGGCATCCGCGTTATGCACGGTGTTTACGTGGGCGTGCAGGGACCGACATTCGAGACTCCTGCCGAATATAAGATGTATCATCGTTTGGGTGGCGACGCTGTAGGCATGAGCACCGTGCCTGAGGTAATCGTGGCACACCACTGCGGCATCCGCACATTCGGTATATCCATCATCACCGACCTTGGACTGGAGGACACACCGGTGGAGGTTTCGCACGAGGAAGTGCAGGTGGCTGCCAACAAGGCGCAGCCTCTGATGACAGAGATTATGCGTGAGATGATTCGCAGAGCTTAATTGAGCTTTCACAATAATAATATATAATGACAGAAATATCAAAGCTCGGTGAGTTCGGCCTCATACACCGACTCACCGACAACATCAAGATAAAGAACGAGTCGACCATTAAAGGTGTAGGCGACGATTGCGCCGTACTACATTATCCCGACTCAGAGGTTCTGGTAACCACCGATATGCTCATGGAGGGCGTACATTTCGACCTCACATACATCGACCTACAGCACCTTGGATACAAGTCGGCAATGGTGAACATCAGCGACATCTTCGCCATGAACGGTACACCGCGACAGCTGACAGTAAGCATTGCGCTCAGCAAGCGCTTCAAGGTGGAGGACATGGACGACTTCTACAGCGGACTGAAGCTGGCTTGCGACAAGTGGGGAGTTGACATCGTCGGTGGCGACACCACATCATCTTACACAGGACTTGCCATCAGCATTACCTGTATCGGCGAGGCACGCAAGGACGACATCGTATATCGAAGCGGAGCCAAGGACACAGACCTTATCTGCGTATCAGGCGACCTCGGTGCTGCCTATATGGGACTGCAGCTTCTGGAACGCGAGAAGAGCGTTTATTATCAGCAGGTGGACGAGGCTCGCAAGAAGAACGACAAGCGTGCGCTGGAAGAACTTCGCAATTTCCAGCCTGACTTCGCAGGAAAGGAGTATCTCCTTCAGCGACAGCTCCAGACCGAAGCACGCGGCGACATCATCGCACAGTTCCGTGAGTTGGGCATCAGACCAACAGCAATGATGGACATCAGCGACGGACTGTCAAGCGAACTGATGCACATCTGCAAGGAGTCGGGATGCGGATGCCGAATCTACGAGAAGAACATCCCCATCGACTATCAGACCGCAGTAATGGCTGAAGAGATGAACATGAACGTCACCACGTGCGCCCTCAACGGCGGCGAGGACTACGAACTGCTCTTCACCGTACCTATCGGCGACAACGAGAAGATTCAGCAGATGGACAACGTGAAACTCATCGGACACATCACTCGTCCCGAACTCGGACAAATGCTCGTCACAAGAGACAATCAGGAGTTTGAGCTGAAGGCGCAGGGATGGAACCCGCTGAGCAAAGAAGAATAAGCCTCTTTGTTGAGAGTTGAGAATTTAGAGTTGAGAGTTATGATTACCTTATATATTTAATGTAAAGCTTTAGCTGTTTTAAAAAACAAAAGATGCATATCATAACTCTCAACTCTGAAATTTTAACTCTCAACTAATCTAAATTCTCAACTCTCTCAATTTCCCAATTGACAACCTATTGTTTCAAAACGGTTAAAATAATAGTTATTAATTTATTTTATTTAAGGTTTTATAACGCCATATTATTTTAATTGTTTAAATTTGCAAAAAGAATTGAAATAACAACGAATTTATGGATTCCACTTCTGAAAAGTGGAGGTAAATATTTTTTTCAATAACCAATTATCGATTTTATGAGAAAGAGACTTTACATGCTTTCTGTCTTGCTGATCGCCATTGTTCAGGCAGTATTGGCGCAGGTTACCACATCTGCATTGACAGGTAAAGTGACGTTGGGTAACACCAACGAGAGTGTCATTGGAGCAACCATCCAAGTGGTGCACGTGCCTTCAGGCACACGTTATGCCACAGTTACCAATGCAGACGGCCGCTACACCATTCAGGGTATGCGTGTCGGCGGACCTTACACCATCAAGGTAAGCTACATTGGCTACCAGCCCACGGAGATAAGTAACGTTACTCTCCAGCTCGGCGAAACCTACAACCAGAACTTCAAGATGGCTGAGGACGCAAGCATTCTGGGTGAGGTAGTAATTAGCGGAAAAGGCTCTAAGTTTACAGCTGAGAAGACCGGTGCTTCCACCAACATCAGCAACACTCAGATTATGAACATGCCTACCATCAACCGTAGCATCACAGACATCGCTCGTCTCTCGCCCTACTCTAACGGCATGAGCTTTGCTGGTGGCGACGGAAGAAGCTCTAACTTCACCCTCGACGGCGCAAACCTCAACAACAACTTCGGTCTTTCAGACAAACTCCCTGGCGGAGGCAGCCCTATCTCTATGGATGCCATTGACGAGGTACAGGTGACAATTGCTCCCTATGACGTTCGTCAGAGCAACTTCATCGGCGGCGGCGTTAACGCCATCACAAAGTCTGGTACAAACAAGTTCAAGGGTTCTGCATACATCTATTATAATAACGAGAACATGCACGGCAACCGCGTAGACAACGAAGACCTCGGCGAGCGCGGCAAGAACGGCACCACAACATACGGATTCACTTTTGGCGGTCCAATCATTAAGGACAAACTCTTCTTCTTTGCAAATGCAGAATACAGCAAGAGCCCTAATATCGTAAACAGATGGCAGGCTTCTGAGGACGGCAAGGCAGACGCCACCAACTACATCTCACGCGTACCAAAGTCTGACCTTGAGCGCGTGAAGCAGTTCCTTATTACAAAGTATGGCTTCAATCCAGGTTCATACACTGACTTCCCTGCTGAAGACAACAACCTTAAGCTTCTCGGTCGCGTAGACTGGAACATCAATAACGACCACCACCTTGCTGTGCGTTACAACTACACACGCAACAAGACTTGGAACGCCGTTAACAACTCTTCTTCTGACGCATACACACGCTTTACAGCCAGTCGTATGTCACAGTATGGTATGTCTTATTCTGGCTCTATGTATGCGATGAACAATTCTGTTATGTCTGTATCTGCAGACCTCAACAGCCGCTTCGGTGCAAACATGTCCAACCAGTTGCTCTTCACATACAGCTACATCGACGACAAGCGCGATCCTAACTGCTCTAACTTCCCCTTCGTTGACATCATGGCAGGATACGAGGCTGACGCTACCGGTAAGGTAACATCACAGACCCTCGAGCCGTACATCAGCTTCGGTACAGAGCTCTTCTCGTACAACAACCGTGTGCAGAACAAGATTTTTACACTTACAGACAACTTTACATACTATCTTGGCGCACACAAGATCACTGCCGGCTTCAACTTCGAGCACCAGCTTGCAAACAACTCATACATGCGCGGTGGTACAGGCTACTATCGTTATCGTTCACTCGACGACTTCTTCAACGGAGCTGCTCCTGAGACTGTAACCCTTGCTTACGGTTACAACGGCGAGAAGAATCCTACTGCAGAGGTTAAATTCGCTCAGTACGGCATTTATCTCCAGGATGAGTGGAACGTGCTTGACAACCTCAAGCTTACTGGTGGTATCCGCTTAGACAACATCGTCTTTAACAACAACGACCTTATGGAGAATAAGGCCATCACAGCACTCGACTACGGTGGTCGTCACGTAGAGACCGGAGCATGGCCTAAGAGCAACCTCCAGGTGTCTCCGCGTATCGGATTCACATGGGATGTATTTGGTGACCGTTCACTGAAGGTACGCGGCGGTACTGGTCTTTTCGCAGGTCGTCTGCCTCTCGTGTTCTTCACCAATATGCCAACAAACTCTGGTATGGCTATGGGTTCTGGCATCGCCAGCACAAAATACGGCAAGGACGGATCTATTACTCCTGACGCAGAACTTGATAAGTTCAAGGGAGGTCTCGTTACCAACGTCGACAAGATTCGCGATCTCCTCGGTGCTCCTGCAACCATCACTCCAGAAGAGGGTACTGTACCTAAGAGCATATCCGGCGTTGACCGCGACTTCAAGATGCCGCAGGTGTGGAAGTCTTCAATCGCTATTGACGGACAGATTCCCGTATCGTTCCCGCTCTCATTCACAGCAGAGTTTACATACACAAAGAAGATCCACGACGTGATGCTCGACAACTACAACATCAAGGACAACTCTTCATGGGAAACTCTGACTGGCACAGGCGACAACCGCCACATCTACCCGAAGGACTATAAATACAGCAAGACCGACGCTTATGTGCTTACAAACACGAGCAAGGGTTATGGCTGGACATTCAACTTCACTGTTAACGCAGAGCCCATCAAGAACCTCAACCTTATGGCTGCTTACACACACACAGTGATGAAGGAACTTACCGGTATGCCGGGTAGCAACGCATACTCTACATGGTCTAACATGTACGCCGTAGAGGGTCCGAACTTCCTCGACCTCGGCAACTCACGTTACGTAATTCCTGACCGCATCATCGCTTCAGCCAACTATACATACGGCAAGGATCACTTCAGCCTCTTCTATCAGGGTTACTCACCCTCTGGATACAGCTACTACTATGACGGCGATATCAACGGCGACGGCAACCGCTATGACCTTATGTATATTCCGAAGGACCGCAACGACATCCACTTTACAAAGGAAAGCGATGCTGACCTCTTCTGGAACTTCGTTGAGCAGGACAGCTACCTCAAGAACCACAAAGGCGAATATGCCGAGCCTTACAGCGCACGCGCTCCGTTCGTTCACCGCTTCGACTTCCGTTGGGCACACGACTTCGACGTTAAGATCGGCAGCACAAACAACAAGCTCGTTCTCAGCCTTGACATCATGAACGTAGGCAACCTCTTCAACTCTAAGTGGGGCGTTATGAAGAACATGAACGGATGTAACAACGGTAAGATTCTGAAGGTTGACAAGGTAAAGGACGGCGTTCCTTACTTCTCAATGTTCAAGGATAAGACCACTGGCACTGCTCCTACATCTACATGGAGTTTCAACCGCAACTATGACCAGTGCTGGAAGATGCAGATTGGCGTGAAGTATGTCTTCAACTAATTAGAAATATAAAATGCTGAGACAGTAAACTCAGTACAAAATTGAGGAGGGTGTGTTGATAATAACCAACACACCCTCCTTATTTTATATTCTTATCTATACCCTGCCATAAACTATAACATAGTTGCTAAAAAAACAATAGAATATTTGCATTATCCGAAACATTTTCGTACATTTGCACACGCTAAAGAAGAACAGTTGGTGCCATAGCTCAGTTGGTAGAGCAAAGGACTGAAAATCCTTGTGTCCCCGGTTCGATTCCTGGTGGCACCACAAACGAAAGAGTTACTCAATAGAGTGACTCTTTTTTTTTGTTATATACCATCACATAGCTATGTTGGTAGAGCAAAGGACTGTCAGTACCTATAAATTGGCCTTGTGACGCCACCATAAATATTAGCTTATAAAAAATATGTACAACAAGTCAAAGAACGCTTGCTACTGATAAGACCAAACCAACCAAAAGCGGTTGCAAAGGTACAATATGGCGCAAGCGTTGTCAAGAGTAACGTATGAGATTTAGATTGGTAAATATTCAGTTTTGCATTGGCTGAACACTAACCTATCAACATATTTCCGATTAACTGTGGCACAAAGTTACGTAATACAAACTGTGTTCGTGGGTGCGTGGCTACGGCGAGACGCCATAGCCTCCTAGGTTTGTCCTGCATTCTAAAAACATGTTCTTCATGTCTTCCTGTCAAAAAAACATGTCTTCTTGTCAAAAAGATCATTTCTTCACGTCAGGGCACAAAAAAAAGGTCTTCAAAGTCGTTTGACTCTGAAGACCTCAAGTAAAAGAAGGCAG
>OLFZ01000675.1_pt1 | contig 35100 bp, 28 predicted proteins | sample 1604861 | NCBI WGS metagenome assembly OLFZ01 (sample SAMEA3888895, study PRJEB22519) | human gut metagenome | biome: human gut; feature: human-associated habitat; material: faeces | place: Denmark | collected 2011 | reverse complement strand
CCCCGCCGGAAAACATGCATATCGTGCGGCGGGACACATGGGTCCCGCCCTACAGAGCGGGTGCGGTAAGGCACCCGTAGGGGCGGACGACTCTGTCCGCCCCGTAACCGCCCTCTCACGAACCGCCCGCGGGCGGTTCTTTTTTACTGCATCTCCGGCACCTCCGCCGGTGTAAATGCCCCTGCCAGCTCCGGGAACCATGCCGCCGCCCGCTCCGGCTCCGCGATCAGCGCCAGCTTTTCCCCGTGGGTCAGCTTCGCTTTGATGGCGTACTCCAGCCGCGCCGCCGCGCTCTTATCCCCGCAGCGCCACAGCGCCGCCACCGCCTCCGGCGGGTGGGCGCGGGTATATTTGGCGCCCCGTCCGCTGGCGTGGAGCGCCCACCGGCGGGGCAGGTCGTTGGTCAGCCCCGTGTACAGGCTCCCGTCCCGGCACCGCAGAATATACACATAATACGTTCCCTTTTCCACGCCGCGCGCTCCCTTCCCCGTCTTTTTCCCCATCATACCCGATATTTCTTGCATTGGCAAGCGCTGTATGATACAATTTCAGTTTGGAAAGTGAGGGAGTGCAATGACCCTTTTTGACTACTATGCGCGATATATGACCGAGCTCTGGGAGGGCAAGCGCCCCGCCCCGGCGGGCATCACCCTGCCGGAGGACGGCGACGAAAAAGCCCGCATCCAGTCTCTGGCGCAGCAGCTGCAGGCCATGGGCATGGCGGAATTCGTCCGCGCCTGCGCCGCTCAGGACGGCACGGTGCTGCCGGAGGAGCTGTTCAGTGAGCACGTGGATCCCAACGGCCTCGAGTTCTTTCTGCGGGATCCGGACGCGCCGGAGCCCGCACCGGAAAAGCCCGCAACTCCCGATCCCGATGCCAACAAGCACGCCTTTGAGGTGTTTCTGGACTGCATCGCCATGGACGACGGCCTGGTGCAGTACCTCATCGACGTGCTGAAGCGCATGGATCGCAAGGAATTCTTCAAGCTCAGCCAGATCACCACCAAGCTGGATCTGGATCCGGAGGAATTCCTCTACTGGCTCTCCCACCGGGAGATCTACGCCGGCGAGGAGGAGCAGGCCTGCGCCGCCATGATGGATCACGCCCTGCTGCGTCTGGCGGAGGAGGGACGGCTGGACGTGGTGGCGGCGCTGCTCAGCGGCGACCAGAAGACCTTCGAGACGTTCCGCTGCGAAGCGCCGGAGCTGGTGCACGTCCCCGCCGCCACCTTCGACTGGTACGCGAAAAACTATCTGGATCGGGACTACCCCATCCGTCTCATCATGCGTCTCAACGGCGTGAAATTTCCCAACTGAGGTGAACTATGAACGAACAGTATAAGCAGCTGGGCGTCAGCGACGCGGTGCTGACCTACGGCGAGGCCATTCTGGCCTCCCTGCGGGAGCGCTTTGACGCCATCGACGCCATCGCCGAGGCCAACCAGCTGAAGGTCATCAACGCCATGCAGAAAAACCGCGTAGCCGCCAACCATTTCAACCTCTCCACCGGCTACGGCTACGACGATGAAGGCCGCGACACGCTGGAGCGGGTCTATGCCGACTGCTTCGGCGCGGAGGCGGCGCTGGTGCGCCCGCAGATCACCTGCGGCACCCACGCGCTGGCGCTGGCGCTGGGCGCGAACCTGCTGCCCGGCGACGAGCTTCTCAGCCCTGTGGGCGCGCCCTACGACACGCTGGAGGAGGTCATCGGCATCCGGGAATCCGTCGGTTCCCTGAAGGAGTACGGCGTCAGCTACCGGCAGGTAGACCTGCTGCCGGACGGCTCCTTCGACCTTGACGGCATCCGCGCGGCCATCAACGAAAAGACAAAGCTGGTGACCATACAGCGCTCCAAGGGCTACGCCACCCGCCCCAGCTTCTCCGTGGAGCAGATCGGCCAGCTGATCGCCTTCTGCAAGCGGTGCAAGCCCGACGTGATCTGCATGGTGGACAACTGCTACGGCGAATTCACCGAGCTGACCGAGCCGGTGAACGTGGGCGCGGACATGATGGTGGGCAGCCTTATCAAGAATCCCGGCGGCGGGCTGGCTCCCACCGGTGGCTATATCTGCGGCCGCGCCGACCTGATCGAGCGGTGCGCCCGGCGGCTCACCGCGCCGGGTCTTGGCCGGGAGGTGGGCGCCAATCTGGGGCTGCTGACCTCGTTTTATCAGGGCTTTTTCCTGGCGCCCACGGTGGTGGCCTCCGCTGTGAAGGGCGCGGTGTTCGCCGCCGCCTGCTATGAGCGGCTGGGCTTCCGTGTTGTTCCCCCCGCCGCCGAAACGCGGCACGACATCATTCAGGCGGTGGAGCTGGGCAGCCGCGAGGGGATGATCGCCTTCTGCAAGGGCATCCAGTCCGCCGCACCGGTGGACAGCTATGTGACCCCGGAGCCGTCCCCCATGCCGGGCTACGACAGCGACGTGATCATGGCCGCCGGCGCCTTTGTGCAGGGCAGCTCCATCGAGCTGTCTGCCGACGGTCCCACCCGTCCCCCCTACGCCGTGTACTTTCAGGGCGGCCTGACGTGGTACCACGCCAAGCTGGGCATCCTGATGAGCCTGCAGAAAATGCAGGAGGCCGGCCTGATTTCCTTGTAATTATGTAAACTACGGAGGGAGCCTATGGTTCTTCCCAATCACCCCTTTCGACGCCGTCCGCCTCCTTTAACTTCTCTGATTGATTTCAACTTGTATATCACTTGAATTTATAAAGAAAAGTTAAAGGAGTTACTATGTGGTTTTGGTTTTCTCTTATCGCTCTGGTTTGCTGGAGCGGCAGTGACCTGTTCAGCAAGATCGGCTGCCAGGACGCGGACGACAAATACAGCCATCTGAAGATGGTCATGGCGGTGGGTCTGGTAATGGGCCTGCACGCCGCTTACGAAATTTTTATCGGCGGCACAGAGATCAACGGCAGCATCATCCTGACCTATCTGCCGGTGTCGCTGCTGTACATCAGCTCCATGACCATCGGCTATATCGGCCTGCGGTACATCGAGCTGTCCATCTCCTCCCCGATATGCAATTCCTCCGGCGCTCTGGTGGCGGTGCTGGCGCTGGCCACCGGCGGGCTGGGCGAGCTGGTGCCGGCGCAGCTGATAGCCACGGCGCTGGTGTGCGTGGGCGTGATCGGTCTGGGCATCGTGGAGGCGCGGGAGGACGACGACCTGCGCGCCGCCCGGCAGCAGGCCAGCAACCACCGCTACGCCAAGTCCGCGCTGGCGCTGATCCTGCCCATCATCTACTGCCTGCTGGACGCGCTGGGCACCTTTGCCGACAGCCGGGTGCTGGAGACGCTGGACGAGGACAGCGCCAACTGCGCCTATGAGCTGACGTTCCTGCTGGCGGCCATCGTGTGCTTTGTGTATGTGGTGCTCATCAAAAAGAGCAAGCTGCTGCCCAAGCGGGAGGCGCCCAAGTACGCGGGCGCGCTGTGCGAGACGGCGGGTCAGTTCGCGTACATCTATGCGCTGGCGGACACGGAGCACGTGGCGCTGGCCGCGCCCATCATCTCCGCCTACTGCGTGGCCTCGGTGCTGTGGAGCCGCATTTTTCTGAAGGAAAAGCTCAGCTGGAAGCACTACGGCATGATCGCGCTGGTGGTGGCGGGCATTGTGATACTGGGTATTTACGACGCATGACGATAGCGCCCCCCTGCGAAATCGCAAGGGGCGTGTAATGGGGCGGACAGAGTCGTCCGCCCCTACGAATGGCAGCGCTGACGTGCTGACGGGGCGGCGGGACACACGGGTCCCGCCCTACAGGGTACGGCGCTTTTACGGGGCGGGCAGAGTCGTCCGCCCCTACAAACGTCTATCGGGGATTTCCATGTGGGACGTCGTACCCCAAGGGCATTTGTTCCGCTGCGCTCCACTGCAGGACGCTGTCCCCTACAATGCTCTACCGAAGACAACGACCCCCGGCCTTAGGCCGCCTGGCATAAGAAAACATACGCCGCAAAAGGCGCGTTTCGCGCAGCCCCGTCGTTGCGCCGCCTTGACAGACATCCAGTATGCCTGCGGCGACGCGCCTCGGCTCTGCACAAAACGCGCTCTTTTTCGGTGCGAAGCAGTTTTGCCAAAGTAAATTCGAGCTGAAATTGGCTGCAAAAACGCCCGCATGCTGACGCATGTGGGCGTTTTTTCGGTCGATTTCAGCCGGATAGGCACAGGCAAAACCGTGTGTTTTCTTGTGTCAGGCGGCCTTTGGCCGGGGGGCGGTTTTTTTGTTCTGTCAGGTGCGCTCGCTCTCGTAGGCGTCCTTAGACGCGTAGAGGGAGATGTTGAAGGTCATACGCCAATCCTGCACGTCCGTGGAGGCGAAGCTGCTCTCCGTGGTACCGGCGGCCACCGTGTACCAGACCTGCGCATAGGCCGCGGGGAGCTCCGCTTCCCAGCTGATGGCGCCCTGCCCGGTGGCGGAAGGCGCTCCCGTGGCGGGATCCTCCGGCTCCGGTATGGCCAGCGCGGACAGGGTCTGGTACAGCTCGCCCTCGGAGAAGCCGCCGTACAGCGTCTCCGCCAGCGTGATAGCCTTCTTCCAGTCCTCCCAGGTAAACACCGGCTCGGCCGGAAGCCCGGCGGCGGTGCAGTTTTCCGTCAGAGTGCGGTTCCCCTTCACCACGGCGCAGGAGAGCGCCACGTCCATCTGGCTGTTGGTTTTCAGGGTGTAGAGGATCTGATCCTCCGCCCAGACCTGTGTTTCCTCCGGCAGCAGCGTCCAGTCCAGCTTTTCCGCAGCGGCGCGCACCGTCTCCTCCGCAGGCGGAAACGGGGACGCGGAGTCGCTGCCGCAGGCGGGCAGCAGCCACAGCAGGGAGACGGTCAGCAGCAGGCAGGCCAGGCGGGAGAGGGTGTTGGTTTTCTTTTTACGCATGGGGTGCCTCCTTTCCAATATGGCGGGTTTTTGGTCAAAATGCACATTTTACTGTGCTTGTTAACGCCCTTATAGTTGCATATTAGCATATCAGCCGTGTGGAGTCAAGAATTGTTTTTGTAAGCAAAATATTTTGTCGTATTCGCATTTAGTGGAGAACCGCGCCATGTGCGCGGGGAACGGATTCCCACGCCAGTGACACGGTCACTGGCGTGGAATGACAGCGCGGCGCTGCCGCGCTGATGGGACGTCGAGGACGCCGTCCCCTACAGAATGACAGGGGAACGGGACAGGACGCCGTCCCCTACACGCGGTTCAACATACCGTCCTGTAGGGCGGGGCCCGTGTGCCCCGCCGCCGGGTACGCATTTTTCGGCGGGACACATGGGTCCCGCCCTACAGGGCGCAGCGTTTTTACGGGGCGGACAGAGCCGTCCGCCCCTACGGGCGGGGCACCGCAGCCGTTCGCAGGGACACAAAAAAGAGCTGCCCGAGGGCAGCTCTTTTTGATTTGGTCATATCAGGCGTTCGGCTTAGAAGCAGCCCTGCTCCATCATAGCCTCGGCGACCTTCTTGAAGCCGGCGATGTTGGCACCAGCCACCAGATCGTAACCCAGACCGTACTCGGCAGCGGCCTCGGCGGACACCTTGTGGATGTTCTCCATCATCTTGTGCAGCTGATGGTCGACTTCCTCGGCAGTCCAGACCAGACGCTCGGAGTTCTGAGCCATCTCCAGAGCGGAGACGCCCACGCCGCCGGCGTTAACAGCCTTGGAGGGAGCCACGATGATGCCCTTCTGCGCACGCAGGTAGTTCAGAGCATCGTTGGTGGTGGGCATGTTAGCGACCTCGATGTAGTACTTAGCACCACAAGCGGCGATCTTCTTAGCCTGCTCCATGTTGACGTCGTTCTGCATAGCGGAGGGCATGATGATGTCAGCCTTCACGCCCCAGGGCTTCTCGCCAGCGTGGAACTCAACACCGAACTTGTCAGCATAGTCCTTGACCTTGTTGCGGCCGGAGGAACGCATCTCGAGCAGGTACTCGACCTTCTCGTCGGTGGAGACACCGTCGGGATCGTAGACATAGCCGTCGGGGCCGGACAGGGTGATGACCTTAGCGCCCAGCTGCTTAGCCTTCTTGCAGATGCCCCAAGTCACGTTGCCGAAACCAGCAGCAGCGATGGTCTTGCCCTCGATGCTCTCGCCCTCGTGCTTCAGGACTTCCTGCAGATAGTACACAGCGCCGTAGCCGGTAGCCTCGGGACGAGCCAGAGAACCGCCATAGGACAGGCCCTTGCCGGTCAGAACGCCGTTCTCGAAGCAGCCCTTCAGGCGGCGATACTGGCCATACAGGTAGCCGATCTCACGGCCGCCAACGCCCATGTCGCCGGCGGGCACGTCGACATCCGGCCCGATGTAACGATAGAGAGCCGTCATGAAGCTCTGGCAGAAACGCATGACCTCAGCGTCGGACTTGCCGGCGGGATCGAAGTCGGAACCGCCCTTGGCGCCGCCGATGGGCAGACCGGTCAGGCTGTTCTTGAAGGTCTGCTCGAAACCGAGGAACTTAATGATGCCTTCGTACACGTTCTTCTGGAAGCGCAGGCCGCCCTTGTAGGGGCCGATAGCGCCGTTGAACTGGCAGCGCCAGCCGCGGTTGGTGTGCCACTGACCGTTGTCATCGCACCACACAACGCGGAAGGTGAACATACGCTCGGGCTCGACCATGCGGCCCAGCAGATCGACCTTCTCATACTCGGGGTGCTTCTCGATCACAGGCTCCAGAGAGGACAGAACCTCTTCCACGGTCTGTACGAACTCAGGCTCGTTGCCATGCTTGGTCTTGACGTTCTCCAGAACGCTTGCCAGATAAGCATTCATATTAAATTCCTCCTAAAATTTTGTTCCGCAGACGTACGAGATGTGCATGTACGCAGACGACCCATACGCTACCAATGCTGATAATAACACCATTTGGAGGAATTCACAAGGGGGTTTCGGAGAATTCCCCCCTCGCAAAACCACAAAACTTTTTCGCCGCTTTTTGTGCAATTTGGCAAATCACGGTATTCATTCCACTATGCAGAAAAAACGGAGCAATTCCGCCTCTTTTCAGGGAAACGCCGCGGGCTTTTGCACTTTAAATTGCGCGCGCTTTTCCGCGTGAAACCGTTCTCAGAAGCTGCCGATGGGCACGCTGCCGTCGTCCGTGCCCTTGCGGATGGCACGGATCTGGACGTAGTAGCCCTTGCCGCCGCCCATGTCCACATAGACGCGGTCGCCCACCCGTTTGCCCAGCACGGCGCGCCCCACGGGGGATTCCTTGCTGATGAGCCCCTTGAGGGCGTCCTGCCGCAGGGTGGTGACCAGCACGATGCTGCGGCTCTTGCCCATGTTTTCCATGAATATCTCCACGGTGTCGTACAGGCCGGCGGTGTCCGCGCCGGAGGTGTCCTCGATGACCCTGGCGGTCTTGATCATGCGCTGGAGATAGCGGATGCGGGCGTCGTTGCGGTTCTTGTCCTGCTTGGCGCACTTGTATTCGAAGTTTTCGCTGAGGTCGCCGAAGGCGCGGGCGGTCTGCACGTCCTCGATCAGCTTCGGGCGCAGCTGCTGGACGCGGTAGTCGATCTCCTCCTGCATCTTTTGCAGGTCGGAGCGAGTCAGTTCGTCATACATGATGGGTTCCTCCTTTTATGATGGCCACAGCTCCGCCAGACGCGCCAGCGCCGTGGGGAGCTTTTCGGTGTCGATGCCGGTGTAGTTCACCACCAGAACGTGCTGGGGCGCTTCACGCGGGGACTGGTAGTAGTCGGACAGCATCGCCAGACGGATGCCGCGCTCCTCCGCCGCGCGGCGCAGCACGTCGTCCGGCGGCGCGCCGTCCAGCCGCAGCAGGAAGTGCAGGCCGGCGTCCTCCTCGGCGATGGCGGCGTGGGGCGACAGGGGGCTTTGCCGCAGGGCGGCGATGACGGCGTCCCGCTTCTGGCGGTAGTGCTTGCGCATGCGGCTCAGATGCTTTTCGTACCAGCCGCCGGACAGGAACTGGGCGAGGGTGTACTGCTCGAAGGCGGAGACGGTGCAGGCGTAGAAGCCCAGCTTCTGCCGGAAGTCCGCCAGCAGGCGGCGGGGCAGCACCATGAAGCTGATGCGGATGGAGGGGGCGATGGTCTTGGAGAAGGTATTCAGATAGACCACCTGCCCGCTGTCGTCCACGGAGAACAGGGTGGGGATGGGACGTCCCACGAAGCGGAACTCGCTGTCGTAGTCGTCCTCCAGGATGATGCGCTCCGGCTTCTCCTGCGCCCAGCGCAGCAGCTCCTGACGGCGGGTGATGGGCATGACGCGGCCTGTGGGGTAGTGGTGGCTGGGGGAGATGTGCACCACGTCCGCGCCGCTGCGCCGCAGCTCCTGCACGGACAGGCCGTCGCCGTCCAGCGGCACCGCCGCCACCGAAGCGCCGCAGGCGCGGTAGATGCGGGCGATCTTGCCGTAGCCGGGATCCTCCACGCCGTAGGTCGGCTCACGTCCCAGAAGCTGCACCAGCAGGCTGTACAGCACCTCGGTGCCGGCACCCACGATGATCTGCTCCGCGCCCACCGCCATGGCCCGGAACTGGCGCAGATGGTCGGCGATGGCGCGGCGCAGCGCCCACGCGCCCTGGGGCGGCGTGGGGTGGAGGAGGCCGGTGCCCTGCTCCAGAATGGTCTGGCGCATGAGCCGCGCCCAGACGGTGAAGGGGAAGTCCTCCGCGTCGATGGAGTTGGTGACAAGGTCAAGGAACCATGTGCGCTCGCCCGGCTCCGGCGCGTCCTGCGTCACGGGCGGCGGCTGGGAGGGCAGGGGCGGCAGCACGGAGCTGACAAAGTAGCCCTTCTTCTCCACGCCGGTGAGATAGCCCTCGGCCATGAGCTGCTCGTAGGCGTTTTTCACGGTGATGACGCTGACCTCCAGATGGGCGGCCAGCGCCCGCTTGCTGGGCAGCTTCTCCCCCGCCGCCAGACGGCCGGAGAGGATATCCTCCTTGACGCGGCGGTACAGCTGCTCGTACAGGCTGACGCCGGCGGTCTTGTCCAGTGCGTAGGTGAGCATGGCTGCGCCTCCTATCTGGTATTAACAAGTAAAATCAAAATGGATATTTTAATCATACCAGTTCCCACTATAATACGAATTGAACAAAAAATCAAGGGGCAGTTCACACCGCCCCGGTACAAAAGGAGATCGATAGTATGTCCGACAAGAAGATCAGAACGATGGTGACGGCGGCGGTGCTGGCGGCGCTGTCCTGCGTGGCCACCATGGTGGTGCAGATTCCCTCCCCCATGAACGGGTTTGTAAATCTGGGCGACTGCTTTGTGCTGTTGAGCGGCTGGCTCCTGGGCCCGTGGTGGGGCGCGGCCGCAGGCGGCATCGGCTCCATGCTGGCCGACCTGCTGCTGGGCTACGGTCACTACGCGCCGGGCACGCTGATCATCAAGGGCGCTATGGCGCTGGTGGCGGCGCTGGTGTTCAAGGCGTTCCGCAAGAACACCGCCGGGGCGCTGATCGGCGGCGTGGCCGCGGAGGTCGTGATGGTGGCCGGGTACTTCGGCTACGCGGCGCTGCTGCTGGGCAAGGGCATCGGCGCGGCGGCCAGTGTGCCGGGCAATCTGGTGCAGGGCGCTGTGGGTCTGGTGGCCGGGTTCCTGCTTTTGCAGGTGGCACGGCGGACGCATCTTGAAGAAAAGGTCAGCGTGTGATATACTGTATGGCGAGCCGCAGGGCGGCTCGCCATATTCTATGGGAATGAGGTGTTTTTCATGGCAGGTATCGTGCATGATGTGGAGAACAGGAGTCTGCTGGACGAGGTACGGCAGCAGGCCGCGGCTGCGGCAGGAGAGCTGGCAGAGGCGGCGCACCTGCGCCGGGGGCAGATCGTGGTGGTGGGATGCAGCACCAGCGAGGTGGTAGGCAAGAAGGTGGGCAGCTGGTCCACGCCGGAGGTGGCGGACGCCATTTTCGAGGGGCTGCACAGCGTGTTCGCGCCCATGGGCGTGTACATCGCCGCCCAGTGCTGCGAGCACCTGAACCGTGCCATTATCGTGGAGCACGAGGCCGTACCCACGCTGGACATCGTCAATGTGGTGCCCCAGCCCAAGGCGGGCAGCTCCTTTGCCACGGCCACCTATAAGGCGTGCAAGCATCCGGTGGCGGTGGAGGAGATCCGGGCGGACGCCGGGCTGGACATCGGCGGAACGCTGATCGGCATGCACCTGAAGAAGGTGGCGGTGCCGGTACGGCTGGCACAGAACCACATCGGAGACGCCATTCTGCTGGCGGCGCGGACGCGCCCCAAATTCATCGGCGGCGACCGCGCCCATTACGACGAGACACTGAAGGAGGGCTATCCGGAGTTCTGAGGAAGCAGCGCCGGGACGCCGTCCGCTATGTTGTATAAACGAGAAAAGCAGCCCGGATGGGCTGCTTTTCTTATTTCAGCTTGTCAAAAAGTCCCAACGGACTTTTTTGACAAGCTGCCTGCAAAATCGCAAAATAAAAAACTGTATTTTATTTTGCGATTTTGGTCGCTACGGCGGGTGATTGAACGCGAAAGGGAACCCTGACGGTTCCCTTTCACACTAACCCTCCCTCCGATATTTGCGACCGGGTGTGTTCATCGACAGACTGAAATAAGAAAAGCAGCCCAGATGGGCTGCTTTTCTTATTTCAGTCTATGGGATCAATAGAGCTTTGCGCCGGCGGGAATGTGAGGATCCACCATCAGCAAATGCAGCTTTTCTTCGCCGTTTTCGTGATGCACGGCGGAGATGAGCATACCGCAGGAGTCGATACCCATCATCGCTCTTGGAGGCAGATTGGTGATTGCAATGCAGGTCTTACCAACCAGTTCTTCCGGCTCATAATATTCGTGAATTCCACTCAAAATGACCCTATCTACGCCGGTTCCGTCGTCCAAAACGAACTTTAAGAGCTTTTTGGACTTCTTCACGGCTTCGCAGGACTTGATCTTTACGGCACGGAAATCAGACTTGGAGAAGGTGTCAAAATCCACGAAATCCTTGAACAGCGGCTCGATCTCCACATTGGAAAAATCAATTTTTTCGGGGACTTCAGGAGCCGCCTGAGCAGCCTCCGCAGGAGCCGAAACTTCCTTGGAAACCTTCTTGTCAGAGTCCAGCGGCTTCATGGTGGGGATTTTCGTGACCAGCCTTAGATAAGCTCCGCTTAGCGTCTATAAGTCCCGACCGGCATCTACTCGTTTGAAGCTGGGGTAAGCTCAGTTACGCCTAATTCAGATAGCGGAAAATCTAATGGCGTAAGCCGTGGAGTAAGCTGGCGTAAGGGGGCTTCATTTTTTTGAAAACGAACCGTGTGCTATACTGAAACTAACCACTAAAACAGTATAACACACGGCTTAACGAAACTCAATATTTTCCGTTCAGTTTACAAGCATTTCGGTTTTTCCATTCTAAAAATCTCTCTCGAAGCACTTCAACATCTTTCTCGGAATCCGTATGGAGGTAAATATGATTGCGGATAAACAGCGTTTTGATTTCCGCTGCCATTTGCGAAGTATCCGCAGTTCTTTTAATAAGGTAGTAACCCAGCCGATTACTTTGACAAATGTGAGCTTTCACGCTTTGCTCTCTTTTCTCCGTCACGGTTGCTCCGGCAATATCGACCGCACAATGTAATTCAGGGAGGTATGCAACAAGTCGCATTCCAAGCTCCGAGTCGCTATTGCTTTTGACCGTAATGCCGTTCTGCGCTCCATACATCATTATCAGCATCTGCGGGAGAGCCTGTTGAAACTCAGCTTCACATTGAGGGCAACCCTTTTGCTCAATAGTTCTATCTGTGATTTTAGCACGGTAAGAGTGTCCTGCTCCGCATTTCCACCAAACGACCTTCATTGAGTTTCTCGATACATTGCTCGGTGTCCACTTGGAGTTCTTTTCAAAGTCCCATTCCGAGAGCAAGTGCGGATCAGTTGTTCCAAGATCATTATAGCCTTGCAGAACGGCTCTCTCAGCACAAACAGGACACATACCGCCTTTGACCCGTGCTTTGACGACGGCTTTCCATTCATAGCCGCAGGTACGGCATTTCCACCAAACATTCTTTGCTGACTTCTCATTGACCGCATCGGGAGTCAACGGCAGATTCTTTTCCGACCACTCTGCGGCGAGCGACGGGAACTTCGTTTGCAGGTCATTAAAACCTTTGAGCAGCTTTATCCCACTACAATAGGGACACTGACTTCCTCCGGCACGGGTTGAAATCAATGTGTTCCATTCGTGACCCAAGCGACATTGCCACCAAACTTTAATATTCTTGAAAGCCGTAACCTGATCCGGCGTCAGCGGAAGGTTGCGCTCTGACCACTCCGCAGCGATTTCAGGGAAACGGCTTGCCAAGTCGTTGAAGCCCGGTAGTACAAAGTTGTGTGAGCAGTAGGGACAACCTGTACCGTTCACTGTCCGGCTTTTCACGGACGCCGTCCATTCGTGTCCGAGCTTGCACTGCCATATTACCTTCCTGTGCGTAGCCGCTGTAATCATTGACGGTTTTAGCGGCTCATTCTTGGGCGACCATTCCTTCGCAAGCTCAGGAAACTTACTTTCAAAGTCGTTATAACCTCGAAGCACCCTCGCTCCCGAACATATTGGACATTGCTCGCCTGCGGAGCGAGCTTTAATGCTTGTCTGCCATTCGTGACCGCAAGCCCCTTTCCACCACACAATTTTATTAGACCCAAAGGTCACGGTATCAGGAGTCATCGGGAAGTTCTTTTCTGACCATTCTGATACAAGATGCGGTCGCATCCTGCTTAAACTATTCTCCATATCTGAACGCTCCATTTCTCATTACTGCTTATAGTATAATTTCCATCCTCAGTTTTGAGAAATGTGCGAAAAAGGGAAAGCACTCTGCGAATTACTCACAGAGTGCTTTCCTTCAAGTTTCCAGCTTGGTTGTCATATAGTCGTCAAAGGCGGTGATCTCTTTCTTTTTCAGAGCGTCGGTCACATCAACATAGATATTCATCGTCGTCGATACATCAGCGTGTCCCAAGATGCTCTGAATGAATTTGAGGTTTGCTCCCGACTCACATAGCCTTGTTGCGAATGTGTGCCGGAGAATGTGGCAACTGAACTGTGGCAGCAGAACCGGATCAGAGTCTGCTCCATATTTTTCGAGGATTTCATCATTACAATCTCGCATCATACGGCGGAGTGCTTTGTTGAGGTTTCCCTGATTTTGAACATCCCCGTAACGGTTGACAAAAATAAAGTCGTCATAACCGTCCACTCGGCTCTTACTGCTGATTTCAGCCTGAGATTGAAACTCTCGCTCCATTAAGAAGGCTTGTTTCACCCCCTCGGTCATTGGGATTTCTCGTTCACCGGCTTTTGTCTTGGGCGTGTTGATGGAAAAGTAGCATCCCTTTTCGTCACGGTGATTATAATAAACAAGCGTGTGGTTGACTCGGATAATGCCCTTTTTCAAGTCAATGTCGCTCCAGCGAAGCCCGGTGATCTCACCGACTCGCATCCCCGTGTTTGCCATAACATAGAACACTGGATACCAGTGGGTGTCCTTGGGATGGCTGAGCATATAGTCAAAGAACAACTTCTGCTGCGCCACGGTCAATGCCTCTTTCTTCTCACGCTCAAAGCCGTGGGAGAGCTTCAGTTCTTTGAGCATATTGTCTGTTGGGTTCTGTCGAATCATTCCATCATCGACTGCCACCTGAAAAACTTGGTGGAGCACATTATGGACATTATCTATCGTGGCAATCTTCAGAACCTTGCCGTCAGCAAGGGAGTTGTAGAACTTCCGCACATCAGACTTTTTTACTTGGACAAGTCGGTTCTTTCCGAAAGACGGTTTTACAAACAGCTCATACATATAAATATAATTCTTGAATGTGCTGTCCTTGATTCCCCTTTTGAGCTGACACCAAAGATTGAACATCTCATTTACAGTGATGCTTTTGACATCCGACCGTATTCCGTCGTGCTTGTCCACGATGATCTGTTCTTCCTGCTCTCTCAGCTTTTCCAGCGTCGGAGCATAAATAGAATGCCTTTTTCCGTCAGGCGTTGACCAACGGTACGCATAAGTGCCGTTGGGACGCTGGGTTTCTCCTGTTTTAAGTCGGGTACGGTTGCTGTCGAACCTTACGCCGACCTGTTTCTTTTTAGTCATAGTAACCTCCTGTTTTAGATTGAGAAGCTCTTAATCAGGAACTCCTCTAATTGCTTGCGCTTTAGAAGCCTTTTTGTACCGACCCATAGAACAAAGTCACACGACTCATGATTCGACAACTCACGAAGTTTATCCGTTCCGATACCAGTGTAAGCGGCGGCTTCTTCTAAAGTCAGGTTCATTCTCTCCCAAAGGGGAACTCGGTTATCTTTTTCCTGCTTGGTCATATCGGTTTCCTCCTTCATTTTCGTTTGGCTTTAGGATACCGATAACCACCGTTTGGGACAACGATGCGATTTTGCGAATCGCATCGTTGATTGTTAGATTGAATAGGCTCTTTCCAAAAACTCATCGAGCTTTTTCCTTTTGATGAGCCGCTTTGTGCCGTTCCACAAGACAAACTCGCAATCCTCTCTATCGGACAGTTCCCTTAGCTTATCTGCGCCAATCCCTGAGTAGGCTGCCGCTTCATAAACGGTGAGGTTTGCTTTTTCCCAAAGAGGAACGGCATAGTCCTTACTGGGCTTTCCCATTCGTGCCGCCCTCCTTATGCTTCATAGCCTTGCGTAACTCCGAAAGGTTTGAATAACGATATTCTCGACTGTTGTACTCATCGGATTTGTAGAAAGCAGCGGTGACTCCATCAAAAATCCGAAGTAAAGCACCCTCATTCAGATCTTCGGTTGTGAGGATTTCCCTTACGGTCACTCCACTTAAAGGCTGGTGTTTCTTTTTCCATTCCCGATACGAGAAATACTGGTCGATCTCGTCGTTATAAATACCTTCGTCGATCCGTCTGTCCGGCTGGAGAAGATGGTAAACACAAAGAAGCATTTCTTCAGCCCTGTTATTATTGATGCGACTAATATTCAGCAGATCAAACACACGCAAATCAACGACATCCTTGACCTGCCGAAAGCCGACTTCAATAAACGGGTTAGCAACCTTATACTCATCAATCATTCTCCATTTCGGGGAGTCGAATTTGATCATCATTACCTGTTTCATTATCTATGCTCCTATCTGTTCGTTTTTTTGCCCTCTACTAACCAACTGGGAAATTTTTTTCGATTTGTACGAAGCAAATTTTAATTTGGGAGCATTTTTTTGAGTTTTTTCAGGGCAACAGTCAGTTGATGATTAATTGTCGTTACAGCTACTCCGTGGCGCCGTGCATATTCTCGCTGTCCTATGGGGTCATCACAAAGATATAAACTGGTCATCAAGTTAATTTCGGCAGGTGACAATTTTGCCACGGCTGCGTAGAGGGTGCTTTTCTCCTCCTTTTTGAGAATGGCATCAATGACGGAACAATCTTGATCCACCAGCAATTCCTCGCCAGACATATCATCTTCTGTGGTTGTCTGTGTGTTATAGGAAAACACCGTCATTCCGGACTGATTCTCGATTGACACAAGATAATCGTGTCTATCCTTTTCAGATCGCCACTGCTTTGCGGTTTCGGTTCCACATTCTGCGATGATGATCACATCATCAACAGAGCAAGCGTCTAACTGCCCAAAGCGATCTCTTCGTTTCTGCCCTTCCGGGGTCTGAATGAAGTTCCTAAACTCGAAGCTATTCATTACGAGCCAGTTATTGCCGTCAGCGGGCAGTTCGGGGTTCTTTTTGACAAGGTATATTTTTCTCATTACCGTAATCTCCTTTGAATTTTGAATTTGGTGTTCGGGTTCAAAATTCGGGGATCACGGATATTCAGCGATATAACAGAGCCACTTATTTAGCATCGAAAAAGGCTTCCTTTCAGAGATTTCTCTGCCGGAAGCCCTTGGTCGGTTGTTCTTGCCGAAAAAAAGAAGCCACCGGCAAGACAGACTAAGCCTATGGCTTACTGTCTTGTCGGTGGCCTCTCATATCTGCATAGCAAGTTTGGTTTAACCAACCGAAGTGTTCAAAGCAAGTGACCTGGAGATGGAATTACGCAGTCTGTTTCACCTCAACCATTCCGTCGTTTTGCCGTATTCAGTTTTTATCCGATCAATAGTATCGGATTTGCCCTTCCGGGGCATAAAGGTCAATCTTGTCGTGTCGGCGTCCTTTTTGGACTCGAACCGCTACGGTTCCGCACCTTTTGCACTCATACTTGATTTTCCCCTCATCATTTCTATATCCGTAAAGCAATGCTCCGCAGTTAGAGCAATACATCGGTATAGGTGTCCAATTATCTTTTGTCACGCACATCACCTCATTAAGTTCCTTGACGCTCTCAGGGCTGATGAATGGTGGCATCCTTAGAGAACTGCTCTTTTCTTGCCTTCTACAAACCACTTTCCGTTTTCTTCATCGAAAAGGAAGGTTTCCGTGCCGCATATCATCACCGTGTAACGAAGCCCTGTTCCACCGACCTTGGTCGATGCCGCACGACAGCAGTGCCTTACACGGTCGATCTCGTAGACCTCACCATCTTCAAATTTGATTTTCCGGGGTCGAGCCGTTCCATCCGTCTTATGGGTAACATCGACTTCCACATATACCTTGCGCCGTTCTTCTTCCATCTTTACACCTCATAATTCTTCATACTGGCAACCAGCCTACCAAAATGGCGATAGCCATCCAATGGCTTGTCAGAAACTTTGAACTTAGGACGATCATCGCCGGAATTGTTCAGATAGCAGGAAAGGCGTCCTTCCTTGAAATCTTTGCTGACATCAAAGATAAGAAACATCCCCTCATAAATGCCGTAGTGAGTGAAGTGGTTTCCTCCATCTGCACGGAAAATAATCAGATCATTACTGCACCCCTGCAACAAACAGGACGGCATCGAAACATAGGTTTCGATCTCATCAGGCGCAACAATTTCATCAATCTTGTTACTGCTTGTACTAATCATACTGACCTCCTTAACAAAGCACCCCGGTCGGCATAGTAATCTCAGGCTTTTCACTCGGCATCCGGAGGTTTTGAAAAAGAATACCGTTGCGGATGCTGTTCTTGCCGAACCGCTGGCGAATGGTTTCAATGCACTGGTCGAGCCTTTCTGCTTTCTCAATCTTTTCGATGTTCATAAACAAATCGACTTGTCGGGGCGTGTCCTGTGGCACCAAGTTGATTGCCTGAATCGTGACTGAGCGAATCGGGTTCCTCCAGTCGTATCTTTTTTCAAAGAGGGCAAAAGCCGCTTTTGCGATCAGCATTGGGGATTGTGTAGGCATATCCAATGCCGTTTGCCATTGCTTTGAAAAAAGTGTGTTGTCCCGTATGTGAATGGCGACTCCATCCGCACACTTTTTGTGGACACGGAGTTTATGTCCGATGTCCTGCGTCAATTCGAGAAAGACGGGCCACACCTGCTCGTCGTTCTCCAAATCTTCGATGGTAGTAATTCCGTGTCCCACGCTCTTAACCGGAGAAATAAAGTCGGCGTTCATAACACGGGATCGGTCATTACCGTTTGCATACTGCCAAAGGGCAATTCCGTTTTTACCGAGCCGTCGGTTCAGAAAGTCAGGATCGGTCTTAGCTAAATCGCCAATGGTTCTAATGCAATAGCTATCTAATACACGCTGCGTTGCCCGTCCCACACCGAGCAAGTCTGCTGCGGGGAGTCCCCATATTTTATCTCGAAAAGTGTCTTTCGGTATGACCGTCACAGCGTCCGGCTTTTTCATATCCGAACCGAGCTTGGCAAATATCTTATTGAAAGACACACCGACTGAGATAGTCAATCCCAGCTCAAACTTGATCGTTTCTCTTATGTCATTTGCCACCTTTTCAGGGGAACCAAAGGTGTAGTCTGTTCCGCTGATGTCAAGCCAGCACTCATCCATTCCATACGGCTCAACTTGATCTGTATAGCGCTGGTAGACATTTCTTGCAAGTTTAGAGTATTTGATGTACTCCTCAAAGTGCGGAGGCACTACAACAAGGTTTCTGCACTTCTGCTTTGCTTGCCATACAGCATCGCCGGTTTTTATCCCAAAGGCTTTTGCGGCATAGTTTTTGGCGAGGACTATACCGTGCCTTTCTTCCACCGAGCCGCAGACTGCGACCGGATACTTTCTCAAAGCTGGGTCGAGCATACATTCAACGCTGGCATAGAAGTTATTCATATCACAATGCAGTATTGATCTGCTCAACTAAATCACCTTATTTCTTGGAAATTCTGCGAAACCTCTTGACAAACCAAAGTGTCGTGTTGTATCATATGAACACGACATAAGTGTCGTTGTTGTGATTCAGATTATAGCACGACACCAATGTCGTGTCAATAAGAAGTGACGAAAAAAGTGTCGTGTTACTAAAAATAGAAATCTTATGGAGGGAATTGATAATGAAGTTCAGCGACAGATTAAAAGGGCTGAGAGAAAAAAATGATATGACGCAGGAGCAGCTTGCTAAGGTTTCCGGTGTTTCCCCCCGTACCATACAGAGATACGAATGCGGAACCTCTCGTCCTCGCTTGGATGCAGCGGAGAAGCTGGCAAAGGCACTTAATATTTCCGTGGATCAGCTTCTGGGTACGGATGGTATGCTCGTTGCTCAGGCTGCGGAGCAGTACGGCGCACGAGGTGCCAAACAAGCGCAACAGCTCACAGATGAAGTAACTGGTTTGTTTACCGGCGGCGAGTTGGCACAGGATGATATGGATGTTATGATGCAAGCTATTATGGATGCCTATTGGCTGGCGAAAGAGAAAAACAAAAAGTACACCCCAAAGAAGTACCGTTCTAAGGGCAAGCAGGACTGAGTCCCGTTTATGGGACACATTGTGTGTTAGAATGGGAACAGGAACAAACTGAAAAGGGGTGAAGCCGATGTATGTAAGCACTTCGGAAATCGTACAAAAAGCAAACTCCATCGTTGCTCAATGCGGAACCCGTGATCCTCTCAGAATAGCAAGGGACTTAGGAGTCGAGGTAATGTATTATCCGTTCAATGAACAGCGTGGAGCATATAAAGTCTTGATGCGTAATCGCTTCATCTTTATCAAAAATGATCTGCATCCGGTTATGGAGAACATCGTGCTACTTCACGAATTAGGGCACGATGCTTTACACCGGGAGGAAGCCACGAAAGTCGGTGGCTTCAAAGAGTTTGAGATCTTCAATATGCGGGACAACCGTATGGAGTACGAAGCCAATCTCTTTGCCGCACAGATTTCCCTATCAGATGAGGACTTCCTTGAACTTGCGGAAAGAGGATACGACACGCAGCAAATCGCACGGACATTGAATTCAGATATTAACCTTGTCGCTCTAAAAGCCGATACGCTGATTTCTCAGGGCTACCGTTTGCGCCAGCAGGAACACTGTAACGATTTTCTAAGATACGACAAATAACTAAGATGCCACCCTTTCGGATGGCATCTTTTTTATCACCTTTAATCAGCGCAAGCCGGTTTTGTTTTTTTAGCTCAAACCCGAAAGAGAGCGCATCACCAAGTCGATGTCTTTGTTTTCAAGTTCCTGAATGATGTGCAGATAGGTTTTTTGCGTAGTGGTCATACTTGAATGTCCAAGACGGCGGGCAACGCTCGCAATGGAAACGCCCGTAAATAACAGCAAAGAGGCGTGTGTATGCCGTAATCCGTGGATAGAGATGACAGGGATGTTACAGGCTTTGCAATGCCTGCCGAGAATGTCGTTCACCGTCGAATTATAGACAGTGGAGTTGACAAAGATGGGTTTATCTTCGGGAAGGTGCTTTACCAATTCAGAAAATTGAATGACGGTTTGCCAGTCAATTTGAATTTTCCGCACAGACGACTTATTTTTCGTAGGCTGGAAGCCGCCCTTTCCCTTGTAGTCCCAAGTCTTGCTTATGGACAGTGTTTGATGGGCAAAGTCGAAGTCTTTCGGGGTAAGAGCCAGTGCTTCAGAAAAGCGCATCCCCGTCTTTGCTACCAACAGGATAAAGTAGTCCCAATTCACCTTATCCTTTAGGTCAAGCGAGATCAGCAGCGTGTGTAGCTCAAATTGATTGAGATACTTGATTTTCTTAGCAACCGGTGGCTTCCCCTTGATGATTGCCTTGCGAGTAGGATCTCTTTCAATCAAGCCCTCATCAACAGCATCAAGAATAGCTCCCTTGAGCTGGTGGTGAAAATCCATCGTGGTTTGGCGCTCGTGGAACTCAGCATAGTCGTTCAACAGCTGCTGATAAGCGATCCGGTTCATATCACATACTCTCAGGTTCGGGACGAGCTTAACGAGCCATTTCTGCGTCATCAGGTACTTATCCATCGTCACCTTTCTGATTGCGCCCTTCTTATACACCGTAATCCATTTTGCATAATATTCACAGAACAAGTCTGTTCGTTTGGTTTCTGTTAGCATCAGAAGTCCTCCATTTCATTAAAAATGGCTTACGCTGATGAAGGGTGATAAGGTTGTCGAGATAGCCAAAGAACATCCCGATTGCATCCTGCTCAGACTTTTTTACAGGGATAGGCACATTGAAATTTGCAAGATTACCTCGGCTGATGCGCTGTCTTGTTCCGCCTGCCAGACATGTATTAACATCATCAAAATATGCTTGTGACGATAAATACTGAACCAAGAACTTGTTGCTCATATCAGGTGCAGTTCTGACGATCGTACAGTCAACTGCCGTAATCATTTTTGTGCCTAAAAGCGGCACAATACAAGCTCTGCCGGCTGGTTCAGGCAATCTCGAAATAAGGATGTCACCGGGTAGCACTTCTTCGCAGTGGAGCCGATCAAAAGTGTCCTCAGATATCCATTTTTTGTTATTAGTCTTGTCCAAATATTCTGCTACACCAACATTGCCAGTTTGAACTAAACGCACACCGAAATCGCTCTGATCTTTTGATTCGATCCAGTCGCCATCTGTGAACTTCTCACATAAAGATGCTAACTTACGCTGTTCCCAAGAAGAAGTAATTCGCTTTTTGTTTACGGTCGAGATAAGCCTACCCGCCCTTCCAGTAAAGAAAATGCACTTACGCTGATGAAGGGTGATAAGGTTGTCAAGCTGGTCTAAATAAGCACCGATCTTCCGTTGTTCCTCGACTGAAGGTACAGATATTTCAATTTTCAGAAAATCGGACTCGTGTATTCTCCATTGACCATAAATGACACCCTGACGCCATTTGACCATAGCATTTATAAAATCTTTTCTGACTAATCTTCTTCCTAAAAAATCCGAGTCAGCAATGCCAGTGGGTTCAAAAATGCTATATACTGGTGAAATGCAGGCTTTTCCGTACTTATTCAGACCTATTGAGCCGGTTTCAAGGTTGTTGGAGCTATATATGAAATCGCCTTTCTCTGTTTTCTTATATAGCTTGTTTACCGTGTCCGTAACTAAGGCGCTTCGGTCATAACGCTCACCTTTAGGGGCAACACCTTCATTTGCTATGAATGCCATAAGGGGATATTCATCGCTCATTGGTGCTTGTTGACTACGCTCTATGAGCAAATCCCCAACCTCACGCTGTTCCCAAGAAAATGTTGAAGTGGTGAACATCATAGAGATAAAAGCCTGAAAAGGACTGAATAATAATGCACATTTACGCTGATGAAGGGTGATAAGGTTGTCGAGTTGGCTGAAGTAGTAGGCAATGAGTTGCTGCTCCTTCACTGCTATTGGGTAACTCACGCTTGTTTTTTGAATGTTGCTGCGGCTTAAAGAGAGCACTTTTATGCCCTGCATTAGAGGAAGAAGCTGATGGTGGTAAGCATTGGAATTGAGGTAGTAACCGAGGTACCCCAATGCCATTCTGTTCCGAGGGCGGCACACCATTGTATGTAACCCCGATACTATGGCACTCCCTTGCAAATTACCTATTTCACAGGCTTTTCCGGTCGTTTCATCTTCTGCGGTATCAGCGATAATAACATCACCATCCTGCAATAAAGCCCCATTGAAATCCTCTCGGCATCTATGCGGGATGCGAGGAATATCATCCTTTTGAACATCCAGCACAGAGCCATACTTTATCAGCACATCACCATAATGAACATTCAGGACAGTTCCTTCATCATAACTCAGTTCGGCACGGGAAAGTGTGTTATTCGGGACAGTGCAATCAAACACTTCATCAAACTTACGCTGTTCCCAAGAAAAATCAAAAGAGCCAAGGAAACACCTTGGCTCTCTTGTTAAGACCGCATATTTTTTCATTTTTCGGCTTGCTTTAGCGGTGATGGCACTCATTACGGCATATCAACCTCAAATCCACCGGTAAGAATGAACTGCCGCAAGAGCTGATCCGTTTTCATATTGACCTTGGGCGGAATCAACTTGGTTTGTTCATATGCTTCAAAGAACGCTTTTGCTTTGGTCTTATCAACGCTCTTTTTCAGCTCGTCAAACCTGCCAAACTCATTGATAGTCGCTTCATTCAGGTTAAGCCCCATCATATTCCTGAGTTTATCCTCATCAAGACCGAAGATAGTCGCAAAACGATGAATTTGGTCATCTTTTGCTCTAAACTGATACTCCGTGATGTAGTCACGAAGCGTTTTTCCGTCCTCGGCAATGACATCGCCTCGCTCAATGTCGTGCAGAAAGATATTTGCGTATTTCTGCTCCTCTTGCGTTAGGGCAGCAAAAGTCTTGTGAAGTTCTGCCTTTGCTTGCTCAATAGATTCCTCGGAAGAACCTTCCTGTCGAATCAATTTGAGGTACTTATCGAAGCGACTGTTCATATAATCGGCATCGATAACCCCTGTGTCAATTTCAGTCAGGTATCCAACAAGATCGTATGGTATATCTATGTCTTGTGATCCGGGATCATCGGAAGAAGCAGCGGAAAGCTCTTTATAACGCTGTGCTAAAATCAAAAATGCGTTCTCATCGAACTCCATTGTAATTTCAATCGAATTTCCACTTTCCTCGTCCTTGAATGAGTAGGTGTGTTTGTCCCACCTAAATCCTTGGATTTTAGCAGCTTCAAGGTATCCGTTGAAATCTCTAAACAGCGAGGCGAACTTAGCTCTTACGGTTCCGTCCGCAGGCAACTTTTCAAAGTCAGGGATACCAGCATTCTTGAACAAATAGGCAATATCATCAAACACAGCGTTGAGCTTTCCGAGGTTGTAAGACAGTTTTTCAACGAACAGACCTATCGGTCTATCGCCGGAATAGAGCTTAACAGCTTTGCTCACATTCTGCTCCATCGTATGCGGCTTGCGATAATATCTGATGATGCCAAAAGGCTTATCGGGTCCGAAAAGTCTGTTGGTTCTGGAAAATGCCTGAATGATGTTCTCATACTCCAGTATCTTGTCCATATATAGCGTGTTGACCCACTTAGAGTCAAAGCCGGTAAGCATCTGATCCACTACAATCAGGAGGTCGAGCTGCTTCTCAGGCTCTCTTTCAACCCGCTTATACTGCTCTTTGTGGGCAAGGCGTAGGGAAAGGTCTTTTTTGAAGCGAGCGTGTGTAGCAATCGAAAAATCCTGACCAAACATCGTATTATAGTCAGTGAGGATTTCAATCAAACCTTGCTCTTTGTAGAAGGCAATCGGCTGCCCCCTGTATTCTTTGTAATCCCCATCTTCATTGCTGATATTGGGGTCAAAAAGGCAACTGATCCTTAGCTCCGGCATTGCAGCCTTCAACAGTCGATAGTAGTCTATTGCTTCGGGGATGCTGCTCGTTGCAAAGATTGCGTGGAATTTCCCGTTGTGACTCAAAGTAAGCCAGTTTTCTTGAATATCCTCAACAACCTTGCTTTGATGCTCCGAGGAAAGGTACTGAGTTTTTGGAAGATAATCTTCAATGCCCTTGACCCACTTTCCGTCATCGCCCAAGAAGCCCGCCATCTTGACGGTGGAGGAGTCCATATACTCATAGAATATTTTTGCCTTTTTCGGATCGCTGATTGCTTCTTCTTCGGTTGCCGCTTTTGCTTTTTCCAAAGCAACCACCTTGCGGACATCCTTGTCACGGAATGTCAGGACTTTATAAGGATCAAATCCAAGCACATTCTTATCCCTGATACCATCAGCAATGCTATATCTGTGGAGTTCATTGCCAAAAACATCTGTTTGGGCATTGTTTTTCTTTGCATTCTCCTCAAACACCGGTGTGCCGGTAAAGCCAAAGAAGATGGCATTGGGGAATGTTTCCTTGATGATGGATAGCATATCTCCAAAAGTTGAACGATGAGCCTCGTCAACAATAAAAACAAGCCGTTTGCCGTTGATTATTTCAATGTCGCTTGCATTAAGTCCTCCGTCCTCATCTCGGATATTGCTCATCTTCTGAATAGAGGTAACAATTAGGGTATCTGCCGTTGCGTTGCTTTTCAGCTTAGTCAAAAGGACATATGTGTTCTCTGTTGCCTGCACGGTTTCGTTCTCGTCCGCAAATGCCCGATATTCCTTGAGCGACTGCGTTCCTAACTCAATACGGTCGGTAAGGAAAATAACCTTATCAGCATCATTGGAGTTTGCAATCAACTGAGCCGACTTAAAGCTCGTCATCGTCTTGCCTGAGCCGGTGGTATGCCAAATGTAGCCACCACGCTGCTTACCGCTGTCCCACTTCGTTTTAGACACAACATCGGAAATTGCGCTGGCTGCGTAATACTGGTAGCTTCGCATTACCTTCAGAACACCGTCAGCATTGTCGGCAACAGTATAAAAACCAATGAGCTGGTGCGCCATAGGGATGGACAGCAGCGAGGAGGCGATAGCTTTCCAATCGTTGATAGGTTCGTTATTGAAGTCAGCCCAATGGAAATAGTAATCCGTATTGAACTTTCCGTCAGGTCCGGGATTCGCAAAATAACGAGTTTCTTCAGGGTTCATTGCTACAAACACCTGAACGAGCGAGAACAATCCGGTAAAAACGCCCTCATATGAGTATTTCTCAATCTGATTATATGCTTGACTGACGGGGACACCGCTGCGCTTCAGCTCGATATGTATGACCGGCATACCATTGATGAGCAGCATCAAATCGCCACGACGGTCATTTAGCATTTTTGACTTGCTCGGAAAAACTGGTTGCTGTACGATCTGATACCGGCTCTGTCCAGCGGCGATTTCTCTGCGATCATATATTTTCAAGCTGATTTCAGTGCCAAAATGGAGCTTGTCGTCAGGGTTATCACGCTTGATGGACACAGTTTTTCCGTTGATAAAGCCATTGAGTTTTAACGGGGTTCTAAGCTCCGTGATCTGCTCAATAATCTGCTGCATTTCGCCATCCGTAAGAGGATAGTTATTCAAGCGGTCAATTCCACGATTGTTATCATACAGGATCTTTGCCCAATTTCGGATGAGGTCTTGCTCGGTTGGGTTCTTGATAACTTCTTTTTCCCAGCCTTTATCCGCCAAGACTTTAATCAGGGCTTCCTCAAAGTCCGCTTCTTTTTGGAATGTCATTCGATTTCCTCCTTCCTGCGAAATTGATGTTACACGAACATCTTCTCAAGCATAGATTTCTTGATATTTTGGAGCTTTTCCAACTCACGCTGATGAAGGGTGATAAGGTTGTCAAGCTGCTGAAAAAACTCTCCAACTTTTGCTTGTTCTATCTGATTGGGAAGCGAAATGGGAGTCTTTTTCCCACTTTCAATGGTATAAGTTCCAACAGTACCGATACCAGCTGATTCATTTATGAAGCCTTGAATCTGCTCCGCCGAGAACGAATAAAAGAGGAACTTGCCATCTATTTTATCTGAGTTTTGGAACCATATAATATTACCGTCTTTGAAATACAAAGGCTCCAAATTCCTCACTAAATAAGGCACTCCGATAGTACCAACACCCGTCACAAGCAAATCTGAAACACCGACTTTTCCCGACAATGTACTGTATTCTTCGTACTTCTCTTTTGAAATATAGAGATAGTCATCCGGCTCTTCATTCTTTGCAGCAGCAACAATATCTCTTGCTCTAAGGAACCTTACTCCACTGTCTGTCCAGTCTGATTGATGGATGCGCTTAACAGATGTAACATTCATCATATCACCGAGCTTACGCTGTTCCCAAGGGTCAGTAAATCCCTTAAAGCGAATTTCGGGGTAACTGCTGCCATTTTGCGGGAACATCTTTTCGAGCATAGACTTTTTCACATTCGTCAACTTTTCAAACTTACGCTGATGAAGGGTGATAAGGTTGTCAAGGCAAGTTAGTAGCTCGCCAATTTTTCTCTGCTCATCTATATCTGGTATAGGTATAGGCATTTGAAAAAACACATTGTCTCTAATCGAGAACCTGTCAGACCTTGCGCCGGAATCACCATTGAAATTCATAAAAGAATGCCAATAGCCGCACTTGAAAAAGTACTCCAAATAAGTCGTGTCAATATCGTGCGGGCGAAAGACGGTATATAGCGGTGACATTACGCCCGTTCTTCCAAGTTTATTGCGGTTTATCGGTCCAACTGGTGCGGAAGTAGAGATACGAGGGTTATAAACAAAGTCCTCGTTTTTTACAATGTAGTACCCATCCAAGCTGCCCAGCTTTGCTATATCGTGGTCAAAGAAATCTCTTTGACTTATAATTCCGAACTCAGCAGAGTTTGTAAATGTTTCTACATATTGTAGTCCGGCATTTTTCTCCGTGACTTTATCTGTAATTTCGGATAGCTTACGCTGTTCCCAAGAAGAAGTAGTTCGCTTTTTATTTGCGGTCAGGATAAGCCTGTCCGCCCTTCCGGTAAAGGAAATGCACTCACGCTGATGAAGGGTGATAAGGTGGTCGAGTTGCTTGAAAAAAGCTCCGATATGTTCTTCCTCATCAAGTTGCCGAGGAAATGCCACTTCATATTTTGCGAGTTGCGGTACAGTTAATTGTGGCACGCCAGTTGACTCAATAACAATTTTCAAAGTATTGATGGCGTTCTCTAAAAAGAAAACATCGTGTTCTGATTTTACTGATAAAAGCCTTACAACTGGCGTAAAATTAACCAATCTTGCTTTTGCGTGTCCAACATCTCCACGACCAGTAACCGTAACAGCCGGAGCATTAACTCTATATTCTTTATCATAATACCCGACAATTCCATCGCCAGTGAGGGCATTAGCAATTACCGGGTACTGACCTTCAGCAAGAATTAAGTCTTTGTCGATGTCGCCTCCTGCAACCATATCAGAAGCAATATCTCCAAGCTTACGCTGTTCCCAAGAAAAAGTTGAAGTCGCAAATAACAGAGAGAAAACTACCTGAGAAGGGCTGCATAAATTTGCACATTTACGCTGATGAAGGGTGATAAGGTTGTCAAGATGGCGAAAGAACTCTGCAATTTTGATTTGCTCATCTCTTGATGGAAACCTCATTAGATAATTAAGCATCTCATCAAGTTTCAAAACTCTGTTTCGACCAGCTCCTCCCGGTGAAGCAAGCCATAAATGATGACGAAATTTTTCGTCTACAATAACATAGCGGAAAAACTCCGGAACCATCCCTTCAGCAAATGAAAACTGCGGAAATCTATGCGAAACCAGCTTCCCTGCATCATTTTTATCCGTAATTGCAACGGCGTGTTCCCACCCAAAAGTAATATTTACAATAAAATTTCCGGCTGCAACTCGATGCATTTGAGCTGTTTCGAGTTCCTGTCCCTTGGCTACATAGCTATGAAATGTTCCTTTTGCGTGACTTCTTATGCCGAGTCTATAATAGCCATCGTGAGGCGTGGGGACAGGATCTTCGTATTTGCTTGTAATTTCTCCAAACTTACGCTGTTCCCAAGAAAAATCAAAAGAGCCAAGGAAACACCTTGGCTCTCTTGTTAAGACCGCATATTTTTTCATTTTTCGGCTTGCTTTAGCGGTGATGGCACTCATTACGGCATATCAACCTCAAATCCACCGGTAAGAATGAACTGCCGCAAGAGCTGATCCGTTTTCATATTGACCTTGGGCGGAATCAACTTGGTTTGTTCATATGCTTCAAAGAACGCTTTTGCTTTGGTCTTATCAACGCTCTTTTTCAGCTCGTCAAACCTGCCAAACTCATTGATAGTCGCTTCATTCAGGTTAAGCCCCATCATATTCCTGAGTTTATCCTCATCAAGACCGAAGATAGTCGCAAAACGATGAATTTGGTCATCTTTTGCTCTAAACTGATACTCCGTGATGTAGTCACGAAGCGTTTTTCCGTCCTCGGCAATGACATCGCCTCGCTCAATGTCGTGCAGAAAGATATTTGCGTATTTCTGCTCCTCTTGCGTTAGGGCAGCAAAAGTCTTGTGAAGTTCTGCCTTTGCTTGCTCAATAGATTCCTCGGAAGAACCTTCCTGTCGAATCAATTTGAGGTACTTATCGAAGCGACTGTTCATATAATCGGCATCGATAACCCCTGTGTCAATTTCAGTCAGGTATCCAACAAGATCGTATGGTATATCTATGTCTTGTGATCCGGGATCATCGGAAGAAGCAGCGGAAAGCTCTTTATAACGCTGTGCTAAAATCAAAAATGCGTTCTCATCGAACTCCATTGTAATTTCAATCGAATTTCCACTTTCCTCGTCCTTGAATGAGTAGGTGTGTTTGTCCCACCTAAATCCTTGGATTTTAGCAGCTTCAAGGTATCCGTTGAAATCTCTAAACAGCGAGGCGAACTTAGCTCTTACGGTTCCGTCCGCAGGCAACTTTTCAAAGTCAGGGATACCAGCATTCTTGAACAAATAGGCAATATCATCAAACACAGCGTTGAGCTTTCCGAGGTTGTAAGACAGTTTTTCAACGAACAGACCTATCGGTCTATCGCCGGAATAGAGCTTAACAGCTTTGCTCACATTCTGCTCCATCGTATGCGGCTTGCGATAATATCTGATGATGCCAAAAGGCTTATCGGGTCCGAAAAGTCTGTTGGTTCTGGAAAATGCCTGAATGATGTTCTCATACTCCAGTATCTTGTCCATATATAGCGTGTTGACCCACTTAGAGTCAAAGCCGGTAAGCATCTGATCCACTACAATCAGGAGGTCGAGCTGCTTCTCAGGCTCTCTTTCAACCCGCTTATACTGCTCTTTGTGGGCAAGGCGTAGGGAAAGGTCTTTTTTGAAGCGAGCGTGTGTAGCAATCGAAAAATCCTGACCAAACATCGTATTATAGTCAGTGAGGATTTCAATCAAACCTTGCTCTTTGTAGAAGGCAATCGGCTGCCCCCTGTATTCTTTGTAATCCCCATCTTCATTGCTGATATTGGGGTCAAAAAGGCAACTGATCCTTAGCTCCGGCATTGCAGCCTTCAACAGTCGATAGTAGTCTATTGCTTCGGGGATGCTGCTCGTTGCAAAGATTGCGTGGAATTTCCCGTTGTGACTCAAAGTAAGCCAGTTTTCTTGAATATCCTCAACAACCTTGCTTTGATGCTCCGAGGAAAGGTACTGAGTTTTTGGAAGATAATCTTCAATGCCCTTGACCCACTTTCCGTCATCGCCCAAGAAGCCCGCCATCTTGACGGTGGAGGAGTCCATATACTCATAGAATATTTTTGCCTTTTTCGGATCGCTGATTGCTTCTTCTTCGGTTGCCGCTTTTGCTTTTTCCAAAGCAACCACCTTGCGGACATCCTTGTCACGGAATGTCAGGACTTTATAAGGATCAAATCCAAGCACATTCTTATCCCTGATACCATCAGCAATGCTATATCTGTGGAGTTCATTGCCAAAAACATCTGTTTGGGCATTGTTTTTCTTTGCATTCTCCTCAAACACCGGTGTGCCGGTAAAGCCAAAGAAGATGGCATTGGGGAATGTTTCCTTGATGATGGATAGCATATCTCCAAAAGTTGAACGATGAGCCTCGTCAACAATAAAAACAAGCCGTTTGCCGTTGATTATTTCAATGTCGCTTGCATTAAGTCCTCCGTCCTCATCTCGGATATTGCTCATCTTCTGAATAGAGGTAACAATTAGGGTATCTGCCGTTGCGTTGCTTTTCAGCTTAGTCAAAAGGACATATGTGTTCTCTGTTGCCTGCACGGTTTCGTTCTCGTCCGCAAATGCCCGATATTCCTTGAGCGACTGCGTTCCTAACTCAATACGGTCGGTAAGGAAAATAACCTTATCAGCATCATTGGAGTTTGCAATCAACTGAGCCGACTTAAAGCTCGTCATCGTCTTGCCTGAGCCGGTGGTATGCCAAATGTAGCCACCACGCTGCTTACCGCTGTCCCACTTCGTTTTAGACACAACATCGGAAATTGCGCTGGCTGCGTAATACTGGTAGCTTCGCATTACCTTCAGAACACCGTCAGCATTGTCGGCAACAGTATAAAAACCAATGAGCTGGTGCGCCATAGGGATGGACAGCAGCGAGGAGGCGATAGCTTTCCAATCGTTGATAGGTTCGTTATTGAAGTCAGCCCAATGGAAATAGTAATCCGTATTGAACTTTCCGTCAGGTCCGGGATTCGCAAAATAACGAGTTTCTTCAGGGTTCATTGCTACAAACACCTGAACGAGCGAGAACAATCCGGTAAAAACGCCCTCATATGAGTATTTCTCAATCTGATTATATGCTTGACTGACGGGGACACCGCTGCGCTTCAGCTCGATATGTATGACCGGCATACCATTGATGAGCAGCATCAAATCGCCACGACGGTCATTTAGCATTTTTGACTTGCTCGGAAAAACTGGTTGCTGTACGATCTGATACCGGCTCTGTCCAGCGGCGATTTCTCTGCGATCATATATTTTCAAGCTGATTTCAGTGCCAAAATGGAGCTTGTCGTCAGGGTTATCACGCTTGATGGACACAGTTTTTCCGTTGATAAAGCCATTGAGTTTTAACGGGGTTCTAAGCTCCGTGATCTGCTCAATAATCTGCTGCATTTCGCCATCCGTAAGAGGATAGTTATTCAAGCGGTCAATTCCACGATTGTTATCATACAGGATCTTTGCCCAATTTCGGATGAGGTCTTGCTCGGTTGGGTTCTTGATAACTTCTTTTTCCCAGCCTTTATCCGCCAAGACTTTAATCAGGGCTTCCTCAAAGTCCGCTTCTTTTTGGAATGTCATTCGATTTCCTCCTTCCTGCGAAATTGATGTTACACGAACATCTTCTCAAGCATAGATTTCTTGATATTTTGGAGCTTTTCCAACTCACGCTGATGAAGGGTGATAAGGTTGTCAAGCTGCTGAAAAAACTCTCCAACTTTTGCTTGTTCTATCTGATTGGGAAGCGAAATGGGAGTCTTTTTCCCACTTTCAATGGTATAAGTTCCAACAGTACCGATACCAGCTGATTCATTTATGAAGCCTTGAATCTGCTCCGCCGAGAACGAATAAAAGAGGAACTTGCCATCTATTTTATCTGAGTTTTGGAACCATATAATATTACCGTCTTTGAAATACAAAGGCTCCAAATTCCTCACTAAATAAGGCACTCCGATAGTACCAACACCCGTCACAAGCAAATCTGAAACACCGACTTTTCCCGACAATGTACTGTATTCTTCGTACTTCTCTTTTGAAATATAGAGATAGTCATCCGGCTCTTCATTCTTTGCAGCAGCAACAATATCTCTTGCTCTAAGGAACCTTACTCCACTGTCTGTCCAGTCTGATTGATGGATGCGCTTAACAGATGTAACATTCATCATATCACCGAGCTTACGCTGTTCCCAAGGGTCAGTAAATCCCTTAAAGCGAATTTCGGGGTAACTGCTGCCATTTTGCGGGAACATCTTTTCGAGCATCGACTTTTTTACATTCGTCAACTTTTCAAACTTACGCTGATGAAGGGTGATAAGGTTGTCGAGCTGCTGAAAATAACCGCCTATTTTTATCTGCTCGGCTGTTGTCGGTATTTTGACCTCAGCATTTTTAATATTGTCTGAGTTAAGAGATTCAAATGTTGAGCCGCAGGAAAGTGTTTTCCAAAAACCGTCTGCATCCATTTTTACGAGCAGTTGATAAATAAATTCATTTCCTTTAATTGCAGCAACACCACGCCCGATTACCGCATTATAAGCGGTTTTTCCCATTGCTCCAGCCGGAGCACGGACACTCATTATTAAGTCACCTGCATCTGCTTTCTTGGTAATTTGAGTTGTCCAAATGCGAGGGCAAACCCAGCCGTTTTGCAAATCGGCATTACCTTGAACAAGGATATAATCGCTTGGCTCATCCGAATAGGTACTACCATCCGGCGATTGCCCCATAGTTATTTGTACGACATCACCGAGCTTACGCTGTTCCCAAGCGTCTGAGAATCCTTTGAAGCGAATTGCGGGAGCATCTGATTTTTTCGTCATTCTGCACTACCTCCCAGCAATTTCTTCAACTCATTAAGTCCCAGCATATCGTACTCATTACCCTCAAGGTCATCGATCATTCCCGAAAGCGTTGCTTCGGTTTCGCTGATCTGCTGTTCGACCTCGAAGAAAGTTGTAGCATACTTGTTTTGAAGGGCTTGAATTTTGCTTACCAAGCTGTCGATTACGGTATCAGGTAGTTTGTGAATGCTCTCAATGAGAGGAGCAATCCACTTCTTTTCGAGCAGATCCAAAGCCTGCTCGTCGCTCAGTCTTTCAATCGTATCCTTTGTTTTTGCCTGCAACGCAGCACTCTTTGCCTTGATCTCCGCCTTGATTTCTTTCTCGCTCTTGACCAAAGACTCTACCTTTTCTAAGAGTGTACGAAGCGCAACGCTTTCAGGAGAACGGTCTTTCTTCAGTTCCTTAATCTTTTTGGATACTTCTTTCGGAACGAAAGCATCGCCTTCCTCGGTGAGAACATCGTTGCAGCTCTCTTTATCCTCCTCTGTCATTTCATCAAGGATGGACTCATATTCAGACGGGATTTCCGCCAAACGGCTTTCCAAACCGTGGAGCTCATCCGTTTCTGCGGAGAGCAAAGTCGCCTGTACCAAGTCAAACGGGATAATGTGACCTACCCAGCCTTCTTGCACCTCTTGATCTTTGCCATCCTTTTTCTTGATGACAAGGTTCGGATCGACTTCCTTTGTCGCAGAAAAGCCCTCGGTCTGCAAGACCTCAAGATCAATAGAAATCCCAGTCCAATCGTCGTCAAGGAGTTGGAACGCCGCATATTTGTCGATAAGCGGAATATCCTTCAGACGCTCAAAAATATCAGCGCTCAGAACGGTTTCAGCCTTAGAGATTTCAATGCTTTCCATCCGGTCGATGAGTTCTTCTTTCAGGAACGCCGGGAAAGTAGAAAAGGCGGCATTAAAAGCATCCTCAAATCCGACCACATCGGGGTGGCTCTTGATGGCACTCTTAATGTCATCGACAGACACATTCACATAGGGGATGCCACTCTCTGTAAACAGAGCCTTTTTCAGTGCCGGGAACGCCGTCCAAAATTCGCCCAGCTCTTCAATTTCTGCCGTCGGGATACCGCCAAACATAGACGCATAGACATCCCAATGCTCGGCTGCTTCAGATGAGTCCACATAGCGAGGAATGTTCAGGTTATAATCATTGCTGCGAATTTCTTCACGACTGACAACTCGTGAAAACTTCGGGACGCTTTCACGCTTGATAAAGGTGTCTGCTATGCGTTTAATGTCAGACGCACGGAGCTTGTTATTTTTACCCTCTTTGATAAATCCCTTGGATGCGTCGATGATAAGAACATCGGTGTTCTCACGCTTTTGGCGCAGCACCATAATAATGGTGGGGATCCCTGTCCCGAAGAAGATATTTGCAGGCAGCCCGATAATGGCGTCGATATGGTTATTCTCAATCAGGTTCTTTCTGATTTCACCTTCCTCACCGCCACGGAACAGTACGCCGTGGGGAAGAACGATTGTCATAATGCCGTCCGGCTTGATATGGAACAGATCGTGAAGCAGGAAAGCATAGTCGGCTTTTCCTTTGGGAGCAAGTCCAAAACGAGCATAACGAGGATCTCCCTCTTTATTAGACGGATCCCAAGCCTGCGAATACGGCGGATTGGACACGACCGCATCCACATAGAGAGGGTTATAGGTATTGACCGGATCATTTTCATCAAAGTACGGCCAATCCTCCTCGAGAGTATCGCCGTTACGAGTGATAATGTTAGCGGGATCAATGCCTCTCATAACCAAATTCATTCGGGTCAGGTTATAAGTATTCTCTTTCAACTCCTGAGCGTAATACTGAATATTGTTGTCGTCGCTCATATACTTCGCAACGCTTTGACCAATATTGATAAGCAGTGAGCCCGAACCGCTTGTCGGGTCGTAGATTTTGATTTCACTTTTACCCTTCAAATGACTCGCAACGATCTCGGACATCAGAAGCGATACCTCGTGCGGGGTGTAGAACTCGCCAGCTTTCTTTCCAGCATTTGCTGCAAAGTTACTGATAAGATATTCGTAGATGAAACCGAGAACATCGTAGTCCTGCTTGCCATCCATAGGAATATCTTTTATCAGCGTCAGCAGCCCACTAATTGCTTTCGTTTGTGAACCGGAGCTATCGCCAAGTTTGGAAAGGCCTGTTTGCAGGGTATCAAATACTTTTTCAAATACCCTTTTATGCGAACTAGAAATTAGTCGGCTAAATGCAGAAAGAGCATCACGGACATTTGAAACATCAAAGTCCTTACCCATCGTGAGCCAAGTGGAGAAAAGATCCTTATAGGCAATAAAGTAGCCTATGTTTTTTTGGATCCATTCAACTGTTTCGGCATCTTCCTCCGATACGGTTTTCAGGAGTTCATTATCATAGTCGTTCTCCTTCAAGAACTTAACTTCCTTATCGGAAAGATACTTGTAAAAAATAAAGCCTAGTATGTAATCCTTATATTCATTTGCTTCAATTTTGGAACGCATTTGATTTGCGGAAGCCCATATTTTCTGAGCAAGTTGTTGCTTATTCATTCTGTGACCCCATCCTTTTTCTTTTTCTAAGGGCAACGTACTACCCCCTATCATGATACACACAACTAGTGTCCCATAAAACGGACTTACTTTTCGTCAGAAACAAACTCCATAATATCGTCAGTTGTACAATTCAAAGCAGAGCAGATTTTTCCCAACACTTCAGTGCTGACATTTTCATCACGACTAAGCTTATTCATTGCGTATTTTGTGAGCCCTGCAGCTTCCTGCAAATCTCTTTTCTTCATATCTCGATCAAGCAGAATGTGCCAGA
>OLFZ01000674.1_pt1 | contig 35177 bp, 29 predicted proteins | sample 1604861 | NCBI WGS metagenome assembly OLFZ01 (sample SAMEA3888895, study PRJEB22519) | human gut metagenome | biome: human gut; feature: human-associated habitat; material: faeces | place: Denmark | collected 2011 | reverse complement strand
CGGATATTTCCCATCAGGTGAAAACGCCGGTAAGCAATCTGAAAATGGCGACGGATACTTTGCTGGAAAAGCCCATGACCGAGGCAGAGCGCACAGACTTTATTCGTGGAATCCGCAGTCAAACGGATAAGCTGGATTTTCTCTTTCAGGCTCTTGTGAAAACCTCGCGGCTGGAAACAGGTGTAATTCAGTTGGATAAGAAACCGGCCTGCCTCTTTGATACCGTGGCGCAAGCCATGAGTGGGATCGTGTATGCAGCGGAAAAAAAGAAAATCGCTGTATCTGTGGACTGCCCGGAGAATTTGACCTTTTCCCATGACAGCAAGTGGACATCCGAAGCCCTCTTTAACCTGCTGGACAATGCAGTGAAGTACACCCCGGCAGGCGGGAAAATTGCTGTGTCGGTGGTGCTGTGGGAAATGTATGTGGAGATCAAAGTAGCCGATACCGGCAAAGGCATTTCCGAAAGCAATCAGGCTGCGATTTTCCGGCGCTTCTATCGTGAAGAAGAGGTACATGAACAGCAAGGTGTTGGCATTGGACTGTATCTGGCCCGCGAGATCGTAACGCGGCAAGGCGGCTATATCAAAGTGGTTTCAGAGCCGGGCAAGGGCTCGGAATTCTCCATTATGCTGCCGACGAAATAGAACACGGCGGACGGCCAATTCCGGCTGCCCGCCGTATGTCTTTTCGCAACAGTGTACCGCTAAAGCTGTCTGTGGCAGATTTCCGGAGGAAATGTCCGGGCGTTGTAACATTTCGTTCCTATTTTCAGTGAATTTTTTTGGCTGCTGTAACTTTTCGCGGACATTTGAATTTTACAATACCCTTATCAACAGGCAGGAAGCCTTGAAAGGAGTTTTGAATATGAGCATTTTACAGACCATCGACCTAAAAAAGTATTACGGCGCAAAGCCGAACATCACCCGCGCCCTTGACGGTGTGAATTTCTCCGTGGAGGACGGCGAGTTTGTGGCCGTTGTGGGAACCTCTGGAAGTGGCAAGTCCACCCTGTTACACATGATGGGTGGGCTGGACACCCCCACAAGCGGAACAGTGATCGTTCGGGGTGAGGAACTGGCCAAAAAGAACGACGAGCAGCTTACTATCTTTCGACGCCGCAACATCGGTTTTATCTTCCAGAATTATAACCTTGTTCCCATTCTGAATGTGTATGAAAACATTGTCCTGCCGGTGGAACTGGACGGGGACACGGTGGATCAGAAGTTTTTGGATGAAATCGTTCACCTGCTGGGGCTGGAAGATAAGCTGAAAAATATGCCGAACAATCTTTCCGGCGGTCAGCAACAGCGTGTAGCGATTGCCCGTGCCCTGATAACCAAACCGGCTATCGTGCTGGCGGACGAACCGACCGGCAATCTTGACAGCAAGACCAGCGCCGAGGTACTGGGGCTTATCAAGCGCACCAGCGCAGAATTTCACCAGACCGTTGTAATGATTACTCACAACAGCGAGATTGCCCAGCTTGCCGACCGTATTGTACGGATTGAGGACGGCAAAATCGTGAGATAAGGAGGTGACGGGCTATGACTTGGCCTTTTGAAAATGATACAAGCTCCATTGTAAAGAAATTGGCAGATAGGAGTATGAAAGCGGATAAGAGAAGCAAGGCTTTTTTACTTTTGACAATCGCCCTCTCTGTCTGCATGGTTTTTTCGATTATCCTAATATCAACAGGTACGCAAGAGGAATTTAAGAACACACAGAGGAATAAAGCGCAGATTGGCATTTTGGGAGTTACGGATGAACAGACAGCCCTGCTGCGTCAAAACAAAGATATTTCATGGATCGGAGAATACTCCGCTATTGGCTTTTTTTATGTGGATGATAAAACAATCACGGTTGCTTACGGAGATGAAGATTACTTTTCGCATCAGGAAGAAAAGACTTTACAGGGAAGTGTGCCGCAGAAAGAAAATGAGATTATGCTTCCGCAGAATTATATTGACTTTTTAGGAAAAGCGTATAAAGCTGGCGATGTTATTTCTCTTGACGTGACCGGCACAGGGCAGAAAGCGGAATATACGCTTTCTGGTATTCTGGACGACACAAAAGAAAGCAACGGATATTTTATTTATGTCAGTAAAGAACTTGCCCGAGATTTGGCAAAAGATTCTTTTCAGGTTACAGCATATACAAGGCTGAATACAGACGCCATAAGCTCCACGGCTATTCTTGATTTTGCCAGCAAAGCAATACAAAATACAGGCATTGTCGAGGAGCAGGTAATGCTTACAGAATATATTGCTGTTATGTCGGGGGTAATAACATCGGGTATTCCGATTCCAGTACCGTTGCTGGCGGCATTGACGGCTATTTTGGCGGCAACGATTGTCTATGGTGTTTTTTACACAAAGATTGTAAAAAATGTTCAGATGTTTGGGCAACTTCGGACACTTGGCATGACAAAAAGGCAGATTAAGCGGATGGCAGGAAAAGAGGGACGGTTATATGCCTTGACCGGTATTCCTTTAGGACTTGTCACGGGCGTACTGATTGGATTTATTGGTTGTCCTGACGGATTCCGGCTGAAAACAACAGTTATTTATGCTGTACTGATTGCCGCAGTAGCCTTTATGACAGTGAATATTGCCATTTTTAAGCCTGTCCGGGTAGCAATGAATACTTCCCCGGTAGAGGGCGCGAAATACCTCGCGTATGCTGGAAAGGCAAAAAAGAGTCCAAAATTGCATCGGAAACTTACGCCGTTTAATCTGGCAAAATTAAATATACAAAGAAACAAGCAAAAAGCAGTCTTGACGCTGCTAATGCTTGGAGTGAGCGGCGCTCTTTTACTGGTTACTTCTACGGTTGCTGGTTCCATTGATCCGGCAAAACAGGCGAGCTTCAAATACTATCCAGCCGGTAACATTCTCATACAAATAAGAAATACAGTGGGTAGTTCCTTTGATAATGAAGCGGAGCCATACGGAAGCGCAAAATTGCAACTGGAAGAAAATCCGCTTGAGGATCAGACACTGATGCAGGAATTAGAAAAGGTGGACGGGATAGAAAAAATCACCGCATTCGACAGCGTTTATATGACGGTTACTTTTTCGGGCGGAAGTGGTTCTATCACAAGCATTTCAGACTTCTTTCCAACCTTAAACCGGGAACAGACGGAAGAAAAGCAGGCGGTGCTATCCTCTGGAACGGCAGATTACGATGATATGGTTGAGAAAAATGGAATATTGGTTGAAGAAGATATAGCAAAAGTTGGCGATACTTTGAAGATTGCGGGCAGAGCTTTCGATGGCAGCACCTTTGATGTGGAAGCCGTTGTGGTAGGCACATACAATAGGTCTGATTTAATGGAGAATAGCCCGGTTGTTCCCGGAAGTCCTTACTTCATTATGACTTATGATACAGCAAAAAAACTGACAGGGATAACAGAGCAGACAGGTATTCTGGCAGTCAAAAATTCAGACGGACGTTTTGACGACGTTTTGACCGCAGTTCAGGAGATCGCGGATAAAAACGGGAAAATAGAAGTAAATACGATTGAGCAAACGATTAAAAATATTCAGCATCAATACAGAGCCTCTATAAATGCTCTGTATATGGCCTCTGCTATTCTGTTTGTCTTTGGCAGTATCAGTCTTATGAATATGCTTATTGTTGATTTCCAGAGCAGAAAACGTGAGTTTGGTTTGCTTGAAGCCGTTGGAACAACGCAAAAACAGTTGAAAATAATGCTGAACAGGGAAATTGGAATCTACCTTGGAGGTTCATTAGCAATATCCCTTGTATGCGGAAGCATTCTAAGTGTAATTGCTTGTAGGAAATTAGATGCAGCAAATCATTGTATTACGCTGGAACTGCCGTGGCTGTTCCTGTTGGCTTTAATTGCTGTTCTGGCAGTTATATATTTAATCTTTACCGCATACGCCAAAGCTGAATTAAAGAAAGCGGAAATTCTGCCTGCCATACGCGAAGAATAGCAGTACATCAGCGGAGCAACCAATAAATGTTGCTTCGCTGATTTCAACTTTATCCGATTTCCTTGAAATGTCCGAGCTTTGTAACAATTCAGCCTGATTTTCTGTCGAACGCAAAGTTACCTCGGACATTTGTGTAACATTTGAATTGTATTATAATTCTCAGAAAGACGAATAGTTTGTTATCAAACTGCCGGGCGACGGCAAAAGAAAAAAGCCGCCGTACAGCAGTCCTATCAACACGCCTATATGAGGCGGCGGCTTTGAATTTCAGAGCCGCCGTTTCTTTGCGCTTGCACAAACCAATGACGACTTGCAGGGACGCGGTAGCCGATGGGAGGTTAATTTGCCGTGTCTCATTTGCTTTTCCAGAACTCACATGATTTACATCAGTTAAAAAAAGCATAGCCCCTCCGTCGGAGCAGTCCGACTTTGAATATGAACTATACCATGTAAGCAATCATCTTTATAAAACATTTCTGCGCCCTGCAGGTCCGTTGCGACTTGCTGGGCGCTTTTTTCTGTTTTCCGAGGACAAGCCCGCCTCGAAAAAAATCTTTGAGAAATTTTCAAAAAGGAGGCTTTTAGCGGGTAGCGAGCGGCTTTGCGTTCGCCTTGTTAGCGGAAAGGGAGAAACCCACCTCATTCCCCCAGGAAAGGGGGTGAAAAGATGGATATGATCCCCCGTAATGACTATGGCGAACGGTGCCAGTTCGATGCTTACTGCAAACTGGTACTGTACCATGAGGCAATCGACTACCTCCGGGAAATGCAGAGGCGCCGTGACAGGGAACTGTCATTCAGCGACCTTCCGCAAATGGAGATGGACAAGCTCTGCGTTGTAGATCATTACCCCAGTGACAGATTTACATTCTCGTCCCACGGGTATGATCTGCATATCGAAAACGAGCTTGTGGCTGACGCCTTCGCCGGTTTGTCTGTTCAGGAACAGAGTATTTTGATCCTGCATTTTGTTCTGGACCTGCCGGATCAGGAGGTTGGCCGCCTTGTTGGAATGTCTCGCAGTGCCGTTCAACGGCGAAGGGCAAAATCATTGACCGAGCTGCGGATCAAGTTGGCAGCACTCATGCCGAAGGGAGGTTGAAGGTATGAAGAAACCCACTTACAAGGGCAAGGAGCTTCTTCCTCTTTCGGTGATTGACGCCGCCCGTGACGGGGACGCTCAGGCTGTGGATCAGGTACTCCGGTATTATGAGGGCTATATCAATAAGCTCTGCACCCGGACGCTTTACGATCCTGACGGTCAGCCCCATGTTCGGGTGGACGAGTACATGAAGCGCCGATTGGAGATCAAGCTCATTCATTCCATTGTCAGCATGAGCTGACAAGCCCGGTCTGAAAGCGGAAACAGCTTACCCTTTCCCTGTTTCTCTCTTTCGTGGCCGAAGGCAGCACCTTGACAAAGAAAGCCCGTTGGGAGGCCAACGCCGCAGTATAAGGCAAACGGATACATTCCTGTTTGTGCCGAGCCATACGGCCGGTGCGCCATGACCTCGTTTCAAGTCCGCAGGACGGGACCACTGTAACGGGCGAGCGAACAGCACCAGACCGCAAAGCAAGCGTGGCAGCTTGCGGGCGATGACACACGGGCAGGGTCAAAGATACTCGCGCATTGAACGCCCACAAAGCATTGTGCGCCGCACCCATCAGCATGGGCCGGGGTTAGACTCCCGTGGAGCTGTGCCAGCAGCCGTCCGTAAGCCTACTTTTCTTTTTTGAAAGTTTATGGATAGATCGTAAACTTTTCAATTAGCAGCAGACAAACATGGAGCAGCACGGTAAAATGATGGTGGAAGTTATATTACCCACACATATTCGTGCTGTTCCTTTTCATAACTGAAAGGGGGTTCTCATGTCTCAAACATGGAACGGCACGAAGAAAGAAACCCCTGAAAGAAGGACGTATACGGTTGACGATATTGCTCAAATTCTGGGCATCGGAAGAACTTCCGCATATATCCTTGTAAAAGAAGGGCACTTCAAAATCGTGCGAATTGGTAACGCCATACGCATTTCCAAGCGGTCATTTGACGAGTGGCTTGACTCCCTCGACCTGTGATCCAAGAAAGGAAGAACGATATGGCATCTATAATCAAGCGAAAGAAAAACTATTCCGTTGTTTACAACTATGTGGATGAAAACGGAGAAACCAAACAGAAGTGGGAAACCTGGCATACCCACAAGGAGGCCTTGAAGCGCAAGGCGGAAATCGAAAATCAGCAGCACACGGGAACTTTTCTACCGCCAAGCAATCAGACGATCACCGAGTTCCTTTATGACTTCGTATCTCTTTACGGAGAAAAGAAATGGGGCGTGTCCATGTATGACAGCCAAACGGCACTGATTGCGAACTATATCAATCCGATCATCGGTGATATGGAGGTACAGGCGGTTACTCCCCGTGCGGTTGACGGTTATATCCAGACCTTGCAGAAAACCAAGTCGGTGTCTACCAAGACCCGAAAGGCCGTTACCACCTATGTCAGCGACAAGACCATTGAAAAGATCATCAAGCTCCTGCGGTGTGCGTTTAAGTAGGCGGTACGCTGGGAAATCATTGCAAGAAATCCCTTTGACAATGTGATCCTCCCTAAAACGGAGTATGCGAAACGGGATATCTGGACGGCGGATATGATCCGTCTTGCCCTGGACAAATGCACGGACAGCAAACTCTATGTAGCAATGAACCTTTCCTTTGCCTGCTCTCTGCGTATGGGTGAAATCCTAGGACTGACCTGGGAGAACGTCCATATTTCCGATGAAGATATTGCGGCGGATAATGCCTATGTCTACATCGACAAGGAGCTGACGAGGGCTTCCAAACGGGCGATTGAAACGCTGGGTGAGAAGGATATCTATTACATCTTCACTCCGCTCATGCCGAACACCAGCACAAGAATTGTTCTGAAAAAGCCGAAAACCGATTCCAGCATCCGTAAGGTGTGGCTGCCGAAAACGCTGGCCTACATCCTGCGGGAATGGAAGAAGTCCCAGGACGAGCTGAAAGGCTTCCTGGGCGACGAGTATCAGGACTTCGATCTGGTTGTGGCACTTCCCAATGGACGGCCCTGCGAGGATCGGATCATCCTCAAAGAGTTTGCAAAGCTCCGTGAGGACGCAGGGCTGCCGAAGGTGGTCTTTCATTCTCTCCGTCATTCCAGTACAACCTACAAATTAAAACTGAACCACGGCGATCTGAAAGCCACCCAGGGCGATACAGGCCATGCCGAGATCGACATGATAACCAGTATCTATGCTCACATTCTGGACGAGGATAGAAAGGTCAATGCTCAGAAATTCGAGACAGCCTTCTATGCCAAGCCTGATCTTCGCAATGTCCGTCCGCCGGAGGAACCGGCAAAATCGGAGCCTGCGACCTTGGACCTTGAAAGCCTTGTGGAGCAGCTTCAGAAGTCGCCGGAGCTGGCAAGTGCGCTCGCAGCCCTGATAGCAGCGCAAGCCCCGGCAAAGTGATCCGAAAAATCGAATTAGCAAACCGCAGAAATTTCTTAGCAAATTTCTGAAAAGCGTTCGAGTCCAATTAGCAAATATACATCATGCGGCGTATAAGAATCTCCCGGTAACGGAAGTGAAATTACCGGGAGAAGGAGGAACAAAAAAACGCTGCAAACCCCGAAAAAAGGCTTGCAGCGGTGCTTTCTGGCGTCCCAGAGAGGATTTGAACCTCCGACCCCACGCTTAGGAGTTATAACATTCGGGTCGTGCCGTGTAGTACGCCGTGCTTCAAAATGTCCGCAAACCCGCATGAATACAGGATTTTTTATCGAACTGCCTGTTGCAGGGTATTCGGCAGTATTGCCTGATATTGGCAAATTGGGTGCTAAAATCGGGGCTGCTATTAGACAAATATTAGACAGAATCGTGGCCGATGACCGCCGATTCAAAGGCGCTTTGGAACAATTTAACTCTGAAATTTGACAACAAGCAAGAGGAAACCGGCGAGAGCTGGTTTCCTCTTGTGATATATATCTTATTTGAAAAGAATTCAAGAAAATGCAAATCAACGTGTGAGTGGAAACAGGTTGTCCGTATCAGGCACGATATGTTATAATTGGGGTACTACCAATTCTGAAGGAGAGCGCCTATGACAGAAGTTGATCGTGACATTGGATTAGTCCTGCTGAAGCGCCTGTGGAAACAGAACTTGATCACGGAAGCAGTCTACGTTGCAGCTTGCAATTCCAAGTATTTCGACAGAAAGAATTTTACTCCGGTGGCAGAGTCTTTTAGGGCTGAAATTGAGAAAAGCGATGAAGCCGCTGATGACGCAATCAAGTAAAAACGCAAATAGAAACTGAGAAAGAGACGGTGTGAACCGTCTCTTTTCCTATACAAAAATATATAAGGGAGGAGGACGTACCCATGGCCGTATTCAGGGTGGAGAAAACGCGGAACTACACCGTCATGTCAAATCATCATCTGCGGGACAAGTCGCTGTCGCTAAAGGCCAAGGGGCTGCTGTCCCTGATGCTGTCGCTGCCGGAGGATTGGGACTACACCACCAAGGGGCTGGCCTACATCTGTAAGGACGGTGTGGACAGCATCTGTGCCACGGTGCGGGAGCTGGAGGGCGCTGGGTACATTGTGCGGGCGCGGGAACGCCATGCAGACGGTACGCTGGGCGGCATCGAATATACCATTTTGGAGCAGCCCAGAGAGCCGGAAGCACCTAAACGGGAAAATCCCGTTCAGGTGGAAAATGCCGGTGACGCACCTAAACGGGCTTTTCCTGAACAGGTAAAACCTGTCTTGGGAAAACCTGAACAGGAAAATCCCGCGCAATTAAATATACAAGAACAAAGTAAAGAAATACTAAGTACGGATTCTACTAAGTCCTTCCCTTCCTTTCCTCATAAGGGCAAGCCTATACAGGAGAGCGGAATGGAGCGACGGGAGACATACCGAGAGCAGATCATGACCAATGTGGACTACGATTATCTCGTCGGCTATACAGAGGTAGATCGCGGACGTCTGGACGAACTGGTGGGGCTGATGCTGGATACCGTGTGCTCTACCAAGTCCTCCATCCGCGTGGCGGGAGAAGAGCTGCCAGCGAAGGTAGTGCGTTCAAGGCTGCTGAAGCTGACCGGCGCACATCTGCTGTATGTGTTGGAGCGGATCAACGAGAACACCACCGAGGTGCGCCATGTGAAGCCATATCTGCTGACCGCGCTGTATAACGCGCCGTTGACCATGGATAACCACTACGCGCTGATGGTGGGCCATGACCTCAGCGGCGGAAGCGGGTAGAGAAATAGCTGCCCGGCATGAATTGCCGAACAGCTATTTTCGTAATGATTTGGTTTGGATGAGCGTCAAATGCAGAAGGCTGCGTACAGAGGGACAGATTTCAAGCCATCCTTTTCCCTGAAGTTCTTAAGGGACAGGCGTATCGCACAGGAGGGATGATAGGTGCCGATGAACAGATTGAGACTGCGGGAACGGACGTGTTCGCCTTTCTTGACCTCAATGGCCGTGACTTGGTTCCCCTTTTGCAGAACGAAATCCAGTTCAGCGGTGTTGTTGCTTTCCCAATAATAGAGGTCATGCCCATTTGCGGCCAACTGCTGCGCCACATAGTTTTCCGTGACAGCGCCCATGAAAGTGTTCCCCTCGCCGGATAAAACGGTCTGCTGGGAAAGCCCGGACTTTGCGGTCAAAAGGCTCACGTCTCCCATGTATAGCTTAAAAGCCGACAAGTCCGCATATACAGAAATGGGTTCAAATGCCTGACTGATGCGCTGACATTTCAGCACGACCCCCGCCAGATACAGCCATTCGATGGATGCACCGAACAGGGAGGCGCTGCCGCCTTTTTGTACGACCTTGTACTGGAACTTGCGATTGTCCTTTGCCAACTGCGCTGGAATGGAATTGTAGCAGGCGCGGATCTTCACACTGTCGGCGTTACTGGCGTACTTGGCCATATCCGCGATGTAGTTGTCCAGTATTTCACTCTGCACAAGGGAGACATCCAAAAAGCTGCCGCTTCTGAGGAAGGCGTTGATGCTGGCGGGCATACCGCCAATCAGCAGATACTCACGATACAGCTCAGTCGCCTCCGCATGGAGCGCGTCAGGCAGGGCGATCATCGTTTCAAAGGCGGAACGTATTTCAGAAGCAAGGAACTCCTTACCACGAGCCCATAGGTATTCCTCAAAATCCAGAGGATACATGGTAATCGTTTCGACCTTTCCCACAGGGAAAGAATAGTGCTGTCTGTTGATGGCGACACCCAATAGGCTGCCCGCCGCTGCAATGTGAAATTCCGGAGTTTCCTCACAAAAATATTTTAGCGATGTCAGCGCACGTTCACAGGACTGAATCTCATCAAAGAAGATAAGTGTTTCTCCTGCGATAATGCGTTCGCCGGTGGAGGCCTCCAAATAGCGCAGCAGACGCTCAGGGGCAATATTATCGTTGAAGTAGGAGGCGATGGTCAGATTCGTCTCCAGGTTGACATAGACCACGTTCTTGAATTGTTCCTCGCCGAATTTGCGAAGGATATATGTTTTGCCTACCTGTCTGGCCCCGTTGACCAATAGGGGCTGGCGCTCAGAGGACTTGTTTTTCCACGCTATAAGCTGCGCTTCGACTTTGCGTTTCATGCAGATCACCTCATTGACAGTTTAGCTTTTGCAGAACGTTAAGTCAAGAAAAATATGTAGAAGCATGATTTTTTCACTTAAAAATAAAACCACAGTGAAGTACAAGAGCCGGAAGGCTCTTTTTTGTTGCACGAAATGGAGGTGTGCTTTTGAAAACCATCGCACTGGCAAATCAGAAGGGTGGCGTGGGGAAAACCACCACAGCCGCCAGCTTGGGTGTCGGCCTTGCCCAGCAGGGCAAGAAAGTCCTGTTGGTGGATGCCGACGCTCAGGGCAATCTCACCCAAATGCTGGGCTGGCGGCAGCCGGACGAGCTTTCCCCCACACTGGCCGACCTAATGACAAAGACCGTCAACGAGGAACCCATCGCACCCGGCGAGGGTATCCTGCACCATGCGTCCGGCATCGATCTTGTCCCCGCCAACATTGAGCTGTCGGGACTGGAGGTGACGCTGGTGAACATCATGAGCCGTGAAACGGTGCTGCGGCAGTATCTGTCCACGGCGGCACCGGCCTATGACTACGCCATCATCGACTGTATGCCCTCGCTGGGAATGCTGACCATCAACGCACTGACAGCGGCGGACAGCGTTATCATTCCGGTGCAGGGGCAGTATCTGGCCGCCAAGGGACTGGAGCAGCTTATGCGTACCATCGCCCGCGTTAAGCGGCAGATCAATCCCCATCTGACGGTGGACGGTATCCTGCTGACCATGATGGACAGCCGTACCACGCTGGCTAAGGAAATTAGTGAGCAACTGCGCAGGAATTACGGCAGCCGGGTATTCGCCAGCGAGATACCCCGTTCTATCCGCGTGGCGGAGATCAGCGTCACGGGAACCAGCATTTATGAGCATGACCCAGAGGGAAAAGCGGCACGGGCGTATGCCGCGCTGACGAAGGAGGTGTTGCAGCTTGGCCCGCAAATTAAACGGCATAGAGCTGACCCGGTACGATGACTTGTTCAAAACAGACGCAGAGCGGGAGACCGACCATCAGGAGCGGGTACAGATCGTGCCGGCGGAGCAGGTATTCCCCTATGCGCGGCAGCCGTACTCCGTAGACCGGCCCAGCGCCGATCTGGTGCGGCTGATGGACAGCATCGAGCGCACCGGCATTGCCGAGCCGCTGATCGTCCGCCCCCGCAGCGAGGGTGGGTATGAGATCATCTCCGGCCACCGGCGCGATTACTGCGCCAAAGTGGTGGGACTGGATACCCGCCCGGTCATCGTGCGGGATTACAGTGACGAGGACGCGGATATTCTGGTGGTGGACTACAACATCAACCGGGAAAACCTGCTGCCCAGCGAGAAAGCAAAGGCGTACAAGCTGAAGCTGGACGCCATGAGGAGAACGGCAGGACGTCCAACAAAAAATTCTGGCCAACTTGGCCAGAATTTTCAAGGTCGCGCATCTGTTGACATTTTGGCAGAGCAGGCAGAGGAAAGCAGAAAGCAAGTCCAGAGGTATATCCGCCTGACAAACCTGATTCCGCCGCTGATGGAGGCGGTGGACGCGGGAAAGCTGAAATTCGTTCCGGCAGCCGACTATATCTCCCACCTGACCGAAAAAGAACAAACCTACCTCCAGTTCCTCATGGAGCGGGACGAGGTATCGCCCTCCGTGGATCAGGCCCAGCGGCTCAAGCAGATCAGCGCGGAGGGGAAGCTGGAGAACAACATCATCGACCTCATTATGCGGGAGGAAAAGCCGCTGGAGCGGAAGGTGACGCTGCGGAATGACCGGCTGCAAAAGTATTTCCCTGCCAGCTATACCCCCAAGCAGATGGAGGAGGTCATCATCAAGCTGCTGGAGGGCTGGCATCGCCGCAGGCAGCAGGAGCAGGCACGGTGAGGAGGCTGGTTATGCGAAGGAATGAATTGCCCGATTTCTGCTTATCCACGCTGCCCTCTACAGGGCAGCTCATCGTTCTCAGGAAGGGTGAGCGCGGTTACTACGCATCCGAGTGGGACACCGGAAAGCGGGAGGAAAATCAAAACATCGCTCGAGAGCATAATCGGCGGCGGGGCATTTCTGACATACAGGAGGCCGCCATGAGGGCAGGTTCCATGTTCGGCTGGAACCTGCCGGGGGCAGACCCGCAGTGGTATTTGGACAACGCCAGATATGTGAACGCGATGATGGCGAAGGGCCATATCAAAGACCCTGTTATGAGTATCTACTATCCGGTGGACGATTTTCTACTGCGATATGAGGTCATGGGGAAAGAAAAACTATATCTGCCGGTATCGGCGCTTCCGAGGGAGCTGCTGGGCGCAAGGTCACAGTTTGTCATGCAGCCGGATCTGGTCTGCGGTGTACCCGCCATGCCGGTGAAGGCGCAGCAGGCACAGAACGGCAGCTACACCATGGATCTGGAAAGCGGCAGCTATGTCATTGGTGAGATCATCAATGCGGACTATAAGATCACGGCGCGGGTGCGTGTGGGAAACGCCGAGTTTGTTTTAGGTGAACACCCGAAAGCGCCCTCCCCGTTTGTTACCTGGCAGCGCAACTGTAAGAATGATGGAGATGGGCCGCCCAACTTCTTCTGGGGACATTACGGGGCAGACCGTGCGGCGATGATCGAGGACTTCTGTGAAAGGACAGGCAGCGAGTATCAGGAGCAAAAGGAGCGGCGGGTACAACGGGAGCAAAGCCGTACCGCGCTGAAAAAGGAACGGGGTGAAGAAAGGTGAGCTATGATGCGAAGAAGTTGACCTATCAGGAGGTCACAATTTTGGGAAAGCCTGCCCTGTTTACGGAGTGCCGCCTTGACAGAACGACGGTGCCGGAGGGCGTGTACCGCTATGAGCTGCGCCATGCCGATGAGGACTGGGGCGAACCGATAACACTGTCACGGAGCATCTTGGTCAACTATTATGGTACTGTTCTTACCCGTGAGCCGTTCCAGCTTCCTGTGGAGGGCTGGATTCCGCTGGCGAGCGACAGCCTTTCCTTCCAGGACGGTGGTTGCCGCACACTTGCAGAATTTCAGCAGAAATACCCCATCAGCGAAAAGAATGTCATCGACTTTTACAGCGTCAATGATGAATCGCTGCATGACCTCTACTTTTCCCGTAGTGAGGAGCAGGATAAGGCTGTGGGCTGTGTCGGACATCTGCGGGGCGATTTTGGCAGCGGAAAGCAGTTTTTCACGACGTGGTGGCCCCATCAGAACGATGTGCTGAATACGCCGAAGTTCAAAGCGGATATTGACCGCGCTGTGAACTGGCTGCGGGAGCAGCCAGATTCTCCGCTGCGGGATTTTGACACCATGAAGCGCTGCTGCGACCGCTACGGGAGAAGCTGTGCCATCAAAGGGACGCTGCTTCCGTCATGCGCTTTCATGGTAAAAACAAAGCAGTATGTGTATATGCTTCGCTGCACGCCGGTCAAGGGTGATTACCAGTTCTACTGTTATTGCTACCAGCGGGAGCCGTTTGAAAAGGCTCACAGAGAACAGCAAGAAAATGACCGGCATCAGGCGAAAAGGCAGACGGAGCCGGAAAGATAAGTATAACTGCTTGCAGAAAAACAGGACGGAGGTGAGTTGATTCGACAAGCGGATATTTCACGCGGTATCCCTTTCGGGCGGCAAGGACAGTACGGCCATGCTGCTGCTCATGCTGGAACGGAGGATGCCCATCGACATGGTGCTGACAGCGGATACCGGCATGGAGTTTCCGGAGATGTACGAACATTTGGCAAAGCTGGACGAGCATCTCTATCGTGAGCGCGGTATCCATCTGACAACGCTCCGTCATCCCAAAGGCTTTGAATACCTGATGTTCGAGGAGAAAAAGCAAAAGCCATCTTCTATCGAGAATAGGGAAAAGCTGGGCGTTTCGCTTTACGGCAACGGCTGGCCCGGGGTCAAAGTCCGATGGTGTACCGGTCAGCTCAAGACGCATCTTATCAACAAAGAGGTCAACCGGCTCAAGGGTGCGTATCAGGCGCTCCACTATGTCGGTATCGCGGCAGACGAGCCGAAGCGCATCAAAAATGAACAATACCCGCTGGTGGATTGGGACATTACAGAAGCGGAGGCTTTGAAAATATGCTATGACCGTGGGTATGATTGGGGTGGCCTTTATGAGATATACCACCGCTGCTCCTGCTGGTGTTGCCCGCTCCAAAGAATAGGTGAACTGCGTAAGCTGCGGCACCATCATCCGGAACTGTGGCAAAAGCTGCGGGAGATGGATCAACGAGCCATTGAACAGTTTGGCCATAACCCTTTGGGGCAATTCAAAAAGGACTGGACAGTAGAAAGACTGGAACAGAGATTTGCGGCAGAGGATGCTCAGATCTCTGTTTTTTTGTGCGAGGAAAAGGAGGCCGAAATGAAAAAGAAACAGATAGTGCATGAGGATGAGTCGGTTGAAACGATGTTGAGAGGGACGCCGTCCTCCAATATTCTCGTTTCCTTTGATGGGAAACCGGCGCGTTCTTTGGAGGAGCTGCAAAAAGAACGGAAGTGTAAGAAAAAAGAGCGTGGTGAGGAACGATGACAAACTATCAGAAGCGGAAAGCAAAAAATGATGAATACCGCAGTAGAATCAAACGCTTTACCCTTCAATTTTCCCTTGGCGACGGTGAGGCGCGGGAGTGGTTTGAACAGCAGCCTGAACAGGGTACATATCTCAAGGGCCTTATACTGCGTGACAAAGCTGAACAGCTTGGGTACAGAGAGCAGAAGGCTTCACCCCCCCGCAGAGCCGGTGACTATGAAATCATACAGTCCATTCGTATGGGCGGCATGACGATGCTGATCGGCTATAATCCGGGAGATACCACCTACATGACTTGCTATCAGGATTACGACTTTTTGGGCAATGAGCGCTTTTCGGAGGCCATCGGCAGTGAGAGCTATGTTGAGATCATGGACGTGTTCTTGCAGCGCTTGCGGGAGCAGACAGAGAAGGTGAGGGCATTTCAGGCGGAACGTGCAATACCTGTAACTGTTTTAGGGCGGGAATATTGCCTGCCATGCTCGGATGAATCCTTGGAAGGAAAACTGGTGATCATCCGCCCCGCCAGTCTTGCGCCGGAGTATCGCACTGCGGACTGCCAGCTCGGGTATGCGCTGGGTGGTTTCGGCTGTTCTCCCAGCTCCCGCGGACGCGCAGTTTATTTTGAAGAACTGTATTCTGGCAAAAGATGCCGGTGGGACAGAACGGATATTCTCGGTATCGCTGACCGTGAAAAGCTGCCCGATTGGGCAAAAGAAAAAGCGGAAGAGTACGAGCAGCACCGTACTGCACAAAAAAAGGAACGAGGTGAAGAAAGGTGACAGACCGTGAGCCGGTAAATATCATGGGCGTTATCGCCTTTCCAGAGCCGGATAAGAGCAAACGCCGGATTCGCTTTATTGATGCGGAGTACAATACGCTGTTCTATATTCCGGATGGCGCCAGCATCGTCATGACGCGGATGGATGGCAGCAGCGTGATACGGTCCTGCAGCTATATCGACGACTACCACACATTGGTCGGCAGCAATGTCTATCATATTTGTGAGTTTGCGGAGGTAGCGCAGCGGGCAGGCACGGTGTATGAGCCGCTTGATCCAACACAGCTGCCAGCGGACGTGGGCTGCTATGAGATATATCAGATCGACAACGTGGGTAAGGTGGACTACGCCTTTATGCGCTATGAGCGTGCCAAGGGAAAACTGCGTGCCGCCCATTACCGCAAAGCCTTTGCCGGAGTGCTGGCCCCCAACATGACGCTGGAGGAGTTATATCGGAAGCACAATGCGGACACGCGGCCTTTCTGCCAGCGAATGCGCTCCTTATCGGAGAGCGATGTGATCGTAGTCAAGCGCGGCGGTGAGAGAAAGGCTTACTATGTGGATGCTGTGGGTTTTCAGGAGGTGCCGAACTTTTTGAAGGGACTGCAAAAGCTGAAAGAACGGGGCGAAGCACGGTAGTCGAAAACCAATGCTCCCAACATTTTTGAGGAAGGAGGCAATGCCTTGGCAAGTAAATTTCAATTCATTACGGAGTTATATAGCCGCACACTGACAAGACTGACCGGCGATTATGAGAGCTGGACGGGCTTTTTGCGCTCGGCCTGCTATAACTATAAATGTCCGTTCGACGAGCAAGTTCTGATTTATGCCCAGCGTCCCAACGCCACGGCGGTGCTGGAGCTGGAAAAGTGGAACCGGCAGTTTGGCCGGTGGGTCAACGCCGGTGCTACCGGCATTGCGGTCATTGACGAAGCCCGTGGAAAAGGGCGGCTGAAGCACTACTTTGACATCACGGACACCCATACGACGCCTGTCTCACGGGCTGTCCCCCTGTGGTCAATGGAGGAGAGCTACACAGAACGAGTCATTGAGACGTTGGAGGCAACCTTTGGAACACTGGCCGAAAAGGATAATTTGCCGGATGCCATACTGTCTGCCAGCCGCAACGCTGTGGCGGATAATATGCAGGACTATCTGCGGGATCTGCTGGATTGTCGCGGCGGCAGTATGCTGGAGGAACTGGACGCGCTGAATGTGGAAGTCACATACCGTCGGGCGCTGGAGAGCAGCGTCGCCTATATGCTGATGACCCGTCTTTCACTGCCTGCCGCAGCCTACCTGCTGCCGGAGGATTTTGAGGGTATTTATTCCTTTGATACCCCCAGCACCATCAACGCCTTGGGCATTGCCACCAGCGATATTGCGGAGATGGGTCTTCGGGAGATCAGCCGCACGGTGATGCAGGCGCGGCGAGAGCAAAATTTTGCAAAGGATGCACAAATCGGCTATGATGTGGGCAAAGGACAGAATAGCGGCGAAACGGAAAGGAGTGTTGAGCATGGAAGTGACATACAGGATGCAGGAGGGCTTTCGCCTGCCGAACCTGCTGCTGCCCCAAGAGGCGGAGGTGCACCTGGGCAAGTACGCGGAGTTGAGAAGGCAGTACATCAAGAAGCACCGCAGGGTGCTGTATACAAATCTCAAGACCAGCGGTCAGTTGGCGGCACATCTGGCGGAGATCGAGACGGCGGCGGAGAAGATGGTGACGCGGCTGGCGGCGCAGATGGCGCAGAACGAGGGCGTGACGGAGGAACTGAAAGCCGCCGATCCCCAGCGCTGGACGGGGCTGATGAACAACCTGAAGCACAGCGCGGAGGAAGCGGTGCTGAACGACCTGATTTACAACTGAATAGCACAGACGAAAACGCCGGGAGCGCAGAGCTTCCGGCGTTTTTGGATACTTACCTCATAGAAGCGATCCTGCTGGACGACGGCGGGCGCAAGCATACGCGACAGGAGATATTTGCGTATTTCCAAGCCAACAGGGATATTGCGACACGCACAGCGTTCCTGAAAAACAGCTACAACGATATATGGGTGGAGGTGCTGGCCGGCGCGGACAAAGTCCGTGTGGGCTACCACGCCGAAAAAGACGGACTCTTAATGTGGGAGGGCAGCTATCTCTCCCGCACGGCGGAGTCCGTTTTTTCATGGGGCGTGGTCACGGAAATGACCGAAAACCTTATTGAGCGCGGCGCGTATAAGATCAAGCTGGGCTTGCAGAACGCGCCGGTGATGGCGGAGCAAATGTCCCTCTTCGGTATGGGCGGCGGCACGGCGGTCTATGAAGTGCCGGAGGAGCCGCGTTCAGAGGATTTGTTCCCTACCCGGACTGTGCCGCAGGCGGTTATCGACCAGACGCTGTATACGGCGGGCAACAGCCGCGGCAGCGCGGAGCGGATCGCGGTGTTCTATATGCGGCAGCGTTCGGAAGTGGAATGTGTGGCGTTTTTGCGCCGTGAATTCGGCACGGAGAACGGGCGCGGCATTGAATATGAGGGCAAGAAATATGCCGTGTGGTTCATGGAGGACGGTATCCATTTGGCGCAAGGGGATAGCGTTCGTACCGGCCACTGCCGCACCACGGTGACGTGGGAGCAGGTGTCGGCGCGGATACTGGAGTTGCTGGAGGCGGGAACGTATCTTTCGGCGGCAGAGCTGGAGAAGGCGCAGGACAAGGTGCTGCTTGAGATGGGTGACGCTCTGCTGATGACCGCCCGCGATTTGGCCCAAGAGGGCCGCGCACAGGGCCTGTTCCCTCAGACGCTGGCCATCCATGACCAGCACAAGGGCTATCCGGAGCTGGACGAGGATATGGTGGCCTTTGCCAAGAGTGAGGGCAGCCTTGCGGTACTGGCAGAGGAATACCACGATTTCCTCCGCGCATACGAGCAGAACCGTAGCATCATGCGCTTTCGACTGTATGAGTATAATACACACCGGATCGGTGTGGTGCTGGACGGAATTGATCTGCCGGAGCGCAGCTTTACCGCGCAGCCGGATTTCCTGCGCCGGTGCAAAATGTTCATCACACAGGATGAGATAGACCAGTTCTTCCTGGCGGATTCCGTGGACAGCCAACTGGCGGTGTATTCCTTTTTCTGCTATCCCCACACGAAGGAGGAACAGCAGAAATTCATCAAAAGCCGTTTTGGAGAGTACAGCGGCGGCGGGCGCGACGGATATGACTATACGAAAACCTATAAGGGACTGACCTATCAGCGGGAATATGCCGGGAAACAGTATGATGAAGTCAAGCTGAGCATTCCCAATGTGGTCAAGGAGTACGAAAAGCTCATCGCGCAGAAACGCTTCCCCGGCGAGGATGCCGTGGCAAAAATGCCGCAGTATGAGCTGCGGGAGCTGGCAAAGACAGTGTATTTCGGCTTTTCCGATGCGCCGGACGATATGCCGAGGCCGTACCCCAAGGGCACGGACTACTATGACGCCGTTCCCGTCATTGCGGAGCAGTTGGCAGATAAGGCGAAAGCGGCGGAAATGCTGGAAGCCCTGACATCCTATCTGGATGGCATGGACGAGGGCGACCGGCACTATGATTCCTGCCAGCAGGCAAAGGAGCAGCTTTCCGAATACGTCAACGGCACGCTCAGCCTGTTCAACCACCGGCATGACCATACATTACGGCAAGCGGAGCAGGAAGCGACACCCATAACCCCCACCGGGGAAGTGGGGGCCACGGAGGAACCGGCACAGGAGCAAGAAATATCCCCGCTGCCGCAGGTACAGCAGAGAGAGGAGGAAGCACCGCAGGGACAGGCGGCGATGCCGCCTGTCCCTCACCTGCCGAGAAAAAAAGAGAGGCTGGAGGCCGCCGCCCCGCTGTCGGCGGGCGGCGTCAACTACCGCATCACCGACGATGCCCTGGGCGCAGCGCCGCCCAGCCAGCGGTATGCCAACAACGTGGCAGCGATACGGCTTTTGAAGCAGGTGGAGGCGGAGAATCGCCTCGCCACGCCGGAGGAGCAGGAGGTGCTGGCCAAATATGTGGGCTGGGGCGGTTTGGCGGACTGCTTCGACCCCAAGCACAGCCGGTATGAGGAACTAAAGGGGCTGCTGTCCGAAACGGAATATGCCGCAGCGCGGGAGTCCACGCTGACCGCCTTCTACACGCCGCCAGTGGTGATCCGTAGCATCTACGCCGCGCTGGGACAGATGGGCTTCCGGCAGGGCAACGTGCTGGAGCCTGCCTGCGGCATCGGCCACTTCCTCGGTATGCTGCCGGAAGGCACGGCGAAGAGCAAGCTTTACGGCGTGGAGTTGGACAATATCTCCGGCCGCATTGCCCGCCAGCTCTACCCTCGCAGCAGCATTTCCGTGCGTGGCTATGAAAAGATGAATTTCCCCGACAACTTCTTTGATGTAGCTGTGGGCAATGTGCCCTTTGGCCAGTTCAAGGTGCAGGATCGGCGCTATGACCGGCTGAACCTGTCCATCCACGAGTATTTCTTCGCCAAGACACTGGATAAGGTGAGGCCGGGCGGCGTGGTGGCGTTCGTCACCTCCAGCTACACCATGGACAAGCGCACCTCTAACGTGCGGAAGTACATTGCCCAGCGGGCGGAGCTGTTGGGCGCGATTCGTTTGCCCAACGATACCTTCAAGGCGGCAGCGGGTACGGAGGTGGTATCGGATATTCTGTTCCTGCAAAAACGTGACCGCATGGTGGACATTGAGCCAGACTGGGTGCAGTTGGGGACGAATGACGACGGTATCACCATGAACCGCTATTTCCTCGACCACCCGGATATGGTGCTGGGCGAGATGAAAATGGTATCGGGGCCGTATGGCCCGGAGCCCACCTGTGTGCCGTTTCCTGAGCAGCCGCTGGACAGCCTCCTTGCCAACGCCGTGCAGAATATCCACGGTGAGATCAATGCCTACGACCGGGCGGAGGAACTGGAGGGCGAAGATCAGTCCATCGCGGCAGACCCCACCGTTCGCAATTTCTCCTATACGTTGGTGAATGACAAGCTCTATTACCGCGAGGACAGCCGCATGAACCCGGTGGAGGTGTCCAAGACTGCCGAGAGCCGTATTCGCGGCATGATCGGCCTGCGGGATTGTGTGCGGACGCTGCTGGAATACCAGACGGAGGACTATCCGGATGGCATGATACGCCAGCAGCAAGCAAAGCTGAACGACCTCTATGACCGCTTTACCCACGACTACGGGCTTATCAACTCACGGGGCAACGCCATCGTCTTTGATCAGGATAGCTCCTACTTCCTGCTGTGTTCGTTGGAGGTGCTGGATGAGGAGGGTGGCCTGAAGCGGAAAGCCGACCTGTTCACCAAACGCACCATCCGCAGCCACCGGCCTGCCGAAAGAGTAGATACGGCGGTGGAGGCACTGGCCCTGTCCATCGGGGAGAAAGCCCGCGTAGATATGGTGTATATGGGGCAGCTCACCGGCAAGGACGAGGATACCCTGTTCGCGGACTTGCAGAGCGTCGTCTTTCTGAACCCTGATTACGGGGAAAGGGGCGGCGAGAAATACCTGCCCGCCGACGAGTATCTGTCCGGCAACGTGCGGCGGAAGCTGGCAGAGGTGCAGGCAAAAGCGGAAACAGAGCCGCAGTACCTTCCCAATGTGGAGGCATTGGAGAAGGTGCAGCCCGTGGACTTGACCGCCAGCGAGATCTCCGTGCGGCTGGGTGCCACATGGCTGAATCCGGAGTATATCCGGCAGTTCATCTTTGAGACGCTGGACACATCCCGCCGTGCACGGTGGGACATTAAGGTGCATTACTCCCGAATCACCGGCGAGTGGCGCATCGAGGGCAAGAGCAAGGATAGCTATAATGTCAAGGCGTACAGCACCTATGGTACGTCGCGGGCCAGTGCCTACGACATCATCGAGAGCAGTCTGAACTTGAAGGACGTCCGCATTTTCGACTATCAGTATGATACGGACGGGCGGCGTGTGGCGGTGCTCAACAAAAAGGAAACAGCCATTGCACAGGGTAAGCAGGAGCTGCTGAAGGAGGCGTTTTCTGAGTGGATATGGAAAGACCCGGAACGACGGGAGAAGATCTGCAAGGCGTATAACATCCTGTTCAACAGCAACCGGCCACGGGAATACGACGGCAGCCACATCAACTTTTCCGGCATGAATCCGGAGATCACCCTGCGGAAGCATCAGGTGAACGCCATCGCCCACATTCTCTATGGCGGCAACACGCTGCTTGCACACGTAGTGGGGGCAGGGAAGACGTTTGAGATGGTGGCGGCGGCGATGGAATCCAAGCGGCTGGGGCTGTGTCAGAAATCCCTCTTTGTGGTACCGAACCATCTGACGGAGCAATGGGCCAGCGAGTTCTTGCAGCTCTATCCTGCCGCCAATGTGCTGGTGGCCACGAAAAAGGATTTTGAAACAAAAAATCGCAAACGCTTCTGCGGACGCATCGCCACCGGCGACTACGATGCCGTCATCATCGGACACAGTCAGTTCGAGAAGATACCCGTCAGCATCCAGCGGCAGCGGGCCATTCTGGAGCAGCAGATGGATGAGATCATCCTGGGCATTCAGGAGGCAAAAAATGCCCATGCGGAGAACTTCACCATCAAGCAGATGGAAAAAACTCGTAAGGGCTTGCAGAATAAGCTGGACAAGCTGAACGACCAGAGCCGGAAGGATGATGTGGTCACGTTCGAGGAGCTGGGCGTTGACCGGCTGTTCATCGACGAGAGCCATTACTATAAAAATCTGTTTCTCTATACCAAAATGCGGAATGTCAGCGGTATCGCGCAGACCGAGGCGCAGAAATCCAGCGACCTTTTCATGAAGTGCCGGTACTTAGACGAGATCACAGGCGGGCGGGGTGTGGTGTTCGCCACCGGTACGCCCATCTCTAACAGCATGGTGGAGCTATACACCATCCAGAGGTACTTGCAAATGGGAGCATTGCAGGAGCAGGGCTTCCAGCATTTTGACGCATGGGCTGCCAACTACGGTGAAACGGTCACGGCTATTGAGCTTGCCCCCGAGGGGACGGGCTACCGTGCCAAGACCTGCTTTTCCAAGTTCAACAACCTGCCGGAGCTGATCTCCGTATTCAAAAATGTGGCGGACATCCAAACGGCGGATATGCTGAACCTGCCCGTGCCGGAGGCACACTACCACAACATCGCCCTGAAGCCGTCCGAGTATCAAAAGGAGATGGTGGCATCACTGGCGGAGCGTGCCGAGCAGGTACGCAACAAGCAGGTGGACAGCAGCGTGGACAATATGCTGCTGATCACCAACGATGGCCGGAAGCTGGCATTAGACCAGCGGCTCATCAACCCTATGCTGCCCGCCGACCCGGAGAGCAAAGCGGTCAAGTGCGCGGAGACAGTATTTGACATCTGGCGGCGCACGGCGGAAAAGCACTCCACGCAGATGATTTTCTGTGACCTGTCTACGCCCAAGGGCGAGGGTGTTTTCAGTGTCTATGATGACATCCGCAGTAAGCTGGTGGAAAGGGGCGTGCCGGAAAACGAGATCGCCTATATCCATGACGCTAAGACGGAGGCGCAGAAAAAAGACCTGTTCGCCAAGGTGCGCGCCGGTCAGGTGCGGGTGCTGCTGGGCAGCACACAGCGCATGGGAGCCGGAACCAACTGCCAGCAGAAGCTGGTGGCATTGCACCATTTGGACTGCCCGTGGCGTCCCGCAGATCTCCAACAGCGGGAGGGGCGCATCATCCGGCAGGGCAACGAAAATGCCGAGGTGGATATTTACAGCTACGTCACCGAGGGTACGTTTGACGCCTATCTCTATCAGTTGGTAGAGCGAAAACAGAAATTCATCGCGCAGATCATGACCAGCAAGTCGCCAGTACGCAGCGCTGAGGATGTGGACGAGCAGGCCCTCTCCTATGCGGAAATCAAGGCGCTGGCCAGCGGCAATCCGCTTATCAAGGAAAAGATGGATCTGGACATAGAGGTGACGAAGCTGAAGCTGCTGAAAAGCAGTCACCTAAGCCAGCGGTATGCACTGGAGGATGCCATCAGCAAAACGTTCCCCAAGTCTCTTGCCGAGACGCAGGAGCGCCTTGCCGGGTACGGCGCGGATATTGCCGCAGTCAAGGCGCACACCGCGCCTAATGAGGACGGATTCTCCCCCATGACGCTGGCGAGTAAGGTCTACACCGAGAAAAAGGCGGCTGGCGCGGAGCTGCTGGCTATGTGCCAGAATATGTTGACGCCGGAGCCGACGCAGGTAGGCTCTTACCGCGGCCTGACACTGGAGTTGTCCTTTGACAGCTTTTCACAGGAGTACCGTCTGACCATGATCGGGCAGCTGCGCCATGTGGTGACGCTGGGTACCGATGTGTTCGGCAATATCCAACGCATGGATAATCTGCTGGAATCGCTGCCCCTCAAGGAGCAGGCTTGCAGGGAAAAGCTGAGTGATCTGCATAACCAGCTGGAAACGGCGAAGGTGGAGGTGTTGAAGCCATTTCCGCGTGAGGAGGAGCTGCAAACAAAGCTGGCGCGGCTGGAGGAGCTAAACGCCCTGCTGAATATGGACAAGCGTGAGCCGGAGGTCGTAGCCGAAACGGAAGCACCGGATAATAGCCAGCAGTCTCCGACAAGAAAAACGACAGAGTTAGAAAGGTAGGTCAATATGGGATACCAGGAGAGTCTTCTTTATATTGAGCCGCAGTGGAAATTCGAGAAGCTGATACGCACATACGAGAAGGCGGAGCAGGCCGGTTACTATCGGGTGGCTGGTGCAGAACCGCGTTCTGTAGTCGTTCTCAAACAGCCTTTGGGCAACATACCGGCAGGCAAGCGGCTGCTGTGGGTGTGCGGTGATCGGGGCTTTCACAGCGTGGGCGGCGTATTCGGCGGCGAGTGGAAAAGCAGGGCGCGTGTTCGCGTGATTCCCGTGGAGGAGGTGCTGCGGCCCGATGATTACCGACTGGAGGGTATTGATCTGGACAGTACTGCACCCAGTGAGAACGCCTATATGCGGCGGTACAGCGTGGAAAACTACGCGCACCGTATGCGGGCAGGGCTGGCGAGATAGCACTATACATTCGGAGATACGGAGGTTTGTATCATGACAAAAGAAATGATGGAGGAAAAGCTGTATCAGAGGATGCAGGAGGAAAACCGACAATTCCTTGCGGAGCTGCGGGAGCAAACGGCGGACGATATTATTGCCCACGCCTATGAGATCGCTTGCCGCGACAATTTCCTGATGCTTTTTGAGGATGAAACCGGCCTGACACCGCAGCAGCTCAACGCCCTGCTGCGGTTTGAGCATCCGCTGGCGGAGTTATACGACGACTGGATAAAACGTGAGACGAGCGAGATGGACAATTTCCGCAGCAGCATAGAGTGCTGCGCCAACGATGCGATCCGCAGGGAGAAGGAGAGAAAAGCTCGGAAGAAAGATGCGCCGGAGAGATAGAGACTACGGGCACTTTGAATACAGGAAAGCACTTGTTTTTTGACCTCAAATGTGGTAAAGTACTTTTGAAAATGCCCACCATAGCAACGCTAATCTTCTCCATTCAGAGAGCGGATCGAAAAAGTACGTCGGGATTGCAAAGGCACTGTTTGCTTACGCCATACAGATTTCGCTGGATGCAGGATTTGACGGGGTTTTGATATTCAAGGCAAAAACCAGTGAGCTCCTGAGTTACTATATGGAGAAATTTGGCGCACGGCAGGTTGCGTCATACGATCCGTATCGTTTGGTGATATGGGAAGGCGCGGCAGAGGATATTTTGTCAACTTTTACTATGGAGGTGCGTGACAATGGATCAGAAAGAGCTTGAATATCTCCGGCGCATAGAAGATCACGCCGCCCAGACAGGGTGGGTCGCGCCGCTTACACAGGAGGATAAAGCATATTTTGCTTATCTGCGGCAGGTCAGCAAGCGTTACAATATCAATATGTCCAAGGCGAACAGGCTGGAGTATGATTTTGTAATCCGCGTCGCGGAGAGTGAGTTTTATCTTCAGCGCGCCAATGCGTAACAATCAAAAAAATCCGTGACAAAAGCGCAGGTAAGTGCCTGCGCTTTTGCGTTTTAGTAGCGCACTCCTTTCACCAGTTGTTGGAAAACTACGCGCACCGGATGCGGGCAGGACTGGCAAGGTGAAATAGTTTGACAGCAACCGTAGACTTTGGTATGGTGCGCATGGTGATCGTGCTGCGTATGCTTGCGGGGCGCGCAGCCGGGAAAGGAAACTTCTGCACGGAAGTTCCCTTTTTCACGAAATAAAAATAGGGAACAAAACGGACGCTCACTAATGCAGAAAGTTCCCTATTTGGAAAAGTGTGGTTTTGTCACAAGGGGCATGACGACGAATCAGGGAGAACCTCATCATCTGTGTCTTTGAAAAGTGCCAACAGCTTCGACACAATTATATTGAAAAGTTTCTCTTTGCGGTGTATACTACGGTTGAAAAGTCAGCACAAGGAGGGACGATGATGCTGTTTCGGAAAATCGAATCTCTTATCGAAGATCATCTGCAAAGCGATTCAAAGAAAATCCTTCTGATAGACGGTGCGCGTCAGGTCGGAAAAACCTATATCATCCGACATGTGGGACACAAACTGTTTGAAAACTTCATCGAGATCAACATGGTGGAGGACTCCATCGGCCCACGGTTATTTGCCGAAACGAAAACCGTCGAGGACTTCTACCTACAAGTCAGTATGCTGGAAGGCAGCAAGATGAAGCAGAAAGACAACACCCTGATTTTTATCGACGAGATCCAGGCATATCCTCATCTGCTGACGCTGCTGAAGTTTCTGTCCCAAGATGATCGATTCACTTATATTGCCAGCGGCTCCCTGTTGGGGGTGACTCTGTCGCAGACCACATCGATCCCCATGGGAAGCATCCGTAAAGTTCGGATGTTCCCTCTGGACTTCGAGGAATTCCTCTATGCCAACGGGCTGAACGAGTTTGCCGTGTCTGCCATGCGGAAGAAGTTTGAACGACTGGAAGCCCTGGACGAGCCGACCCACAATAAGATGATGGACTACTTCCGAAAGTATCTGTTGGTCGGCGGTCTGCCGGATGCGGTCAATTCCTATCTGGAAAATCACAACATTCAGTTCGTCCGTGAGATTCAACAGGAGATTCATGATTACTATGCCGCCGACGCATCCAAGTATGACGAGGAGCGCAAGCTGAAGATCCGCCGTATCTATGACCTGATTCCCTCCAACATGGAGAATAAGAAAAAACGTGTCGTAGCACAGAGCATAGAAGATAAGAAGGGGAAGACCTTCGCAGATTATCAAGACGAGTTCGAGTATCTGATCAGTGCAGGCATTGCCCTCAATGTTCAGGCTATCTCTAACCCAGTATTCCCTCTGGTCGAGTCCACAGGGAAAAACCTGTTGAAGCTATACCTGAATGATGTGGGCGTCCTGACCGGCATCCTTTATGGCAATAACATCCGAGCTGTGCTGGACGATGAAGCCAGCATCAATCTCGGCTCCGTCTATGAAAGCGTCGTAGCCAGCGAGCTTATCGCGCATGGTTACGAACTGTTCTATTATGATAATCGCCATAAAGGTGAAGTAGATTTCCTCATCGACGATTATGCCACCTTATCCGCCGTCCCCATTGAAGTAAAGTCCGGTAAGGACTATACCATCCACAGTGCGCTGAATAACTTCGTGAAGAATGAAGACTATCATATTCAGAAAGCCTTTGTTGTGTCCAATGAGCGAACAGTCTCTACGAAGGGGAAAATCATCTATATCCCCATCTACTATATCATGTTCTTCCAGCACGGTCTGGAGGATAGCGAAGCAATGCAATTTTAAGGCAGGCGATAATGCCTTGACTGCGGTCAGCATTTAATATCAAAGCAGCCAAACAGCTAAAGGCAGTGGGCTATATTGCAGCCCGCTGTCTTTAGCTCTGTCTATTTCAACAGACGCAAAACAGGAGATGATCACGGAAAAAGGAGGTGATACCCTATGCCGTTTATCCCGCCAGAGCAGTTAGCCCGCGCCCGTGAGATGGATCTGCTGACCTATCTGCGGTGCTGTGAACCGGATGAACTGGTCAGCGTGGGCGGCAATGCTTATGCAACCAAAAGCCATGACAGCCTGAAAATCTCCAACGGGGAATGGTACTGGTGGTCACGGGGTGTTGGCGGCAGCAGTGCGCTGGACTATCTGACCACTGTGCGGAAGCTGTCGCTGCCGGAGGCTGTGCAGCGCATCCTGAGCGCTGGCGGCGTACCTTTGGCAGAACCGCCGCGCCGGAAAGCCCGCCCGACAAAATCATTTTCCCTGCCGCCCAGACACGCCGATAACCGGCGTGTTTTTTCATACTTGCGTGGGCGCGGTATCGACCCGGAGATCATCAACCACTGCATCAAGCACGGCCTGCTCTATGAATCGGAACAGTATCATAACTGCGTATTTGTAGGCTTCGCCGGTGACAGACCGGCCTACGCCATGCAGCGGGGGACGCTGCAAGACAAGCGTTTTGTGGGCGAGGTGGTCGGCAGTGATAAGCGTTACTCTTTTGCTGTGCCAGCGACACCGGGCGGCAGTGCCACGCTGTGTATCTTTGAGAGCGCCATTGATGCCCTTTCCTACCTGACGCTGCTGAAGCAGCAGGGGCAGGACTGGCGCAAGGCAAACACACTGTCGCTGGGAGGTGTCGGGAAGGAAGATCGGCAGCTGCCACCGGCGCTTTCGCGGTATTTGAAGGCCGCACCCCATATTACCCGCATTGTGCTGTGTCTGGACAATGATGAGCCGGGACGGAAAGCAGCGGCGGTGTTGAAGGAACTGCTGAGAGGATACGAGGGCATTGACAGACCTCCGGTGCGGGGAAAAGACTACAATGATCTGCTACGGTATCGGCGTGACGCGCAACGCGGCGAAGCCCGCTGATTTCTTTCTTCGGCAGGTATTGCAGGACGCGGCGCAGAGCGCCGCTGTCCTGGCAAGCATAGCATTTTGACAGCAAAACGCGCTTGTTAAGGGGCAAAGCCCCCTAAAACCCCCATAAAAAACGGAAGGAGTAGAACACATGAGAGAAATTGCAAAGCGCGTCTCACTGCGACTGGACCGCACAGAGTACGCACATTTGAAGCAGCTCTCCATGGATACCGGCCTGAAAATGGAGCCGGTGATCCGCAGGCTTATTGTGGGCGCGGAACTACGTCCCCGTCCGCCCGGCGAGCTGACGGAGCTGCTGCGCCAGCTGTCCGGTATAGCCGTGAACATCAACCAAATTGCCAAGGTCGCCAATGCCAGCGGCTTTATCCGCATGGAGGATATAGCGCATATCAAGATGATGCAGGGAATGCTTTGGCGGGCGGTGAAAGAACTCTGATATGGCCATCACGAAGATCATCGCCATCCGTGACCGGCTGGATAAGCGGGTAAACTATGCTGTCAACGGAGAAAAGACTACGCTGGATACGGGTATTACTTATGCCGCAAATCCAGAGAAAACGGAACAGCTGTTCTTTACGTCTGCCATCAACTGCGATAGTTGTGAGACCGCCTTTGCCGAGATGCAGGCTACGAAGCAGCGGTTTGGCAAGCTGGGCGGCGTGGTGGGGTATCACTTCATCCAGTCCTTTGCCCCAGGCGAGGTAACGCCGGAGCAGGCACACCGTATCGGCGTGGCGTTTGCCCAGCGCCTGTTTGGCGAGCGCTACGAGGTGGTCGTCGGGACACATCTGGATAGGGCCCATCTGCACAATCATGTGGTGGTGAACTCTGTGTCCTTCGTGGACGGCAAAAAATATCACAGCAGCCCCGGCAGCTACTATTTTGAAGTGCGAAGCACATCCGACACCCTGTGCCGGGAAAACGACCTGTCTGTAATCGCGCCGCAGGGCAAGGGGAAACACTACGCCGAATGGAAAGCGGAGCAGAACGGCAAGCCCACTATCCGCAGCATCATTCGCGGCGATATTGACCGATTCATCGGAGAGGCGTATACATACGAGACGTTTCTGATGCTGCTGCGGCGGCGCGGGTATGTGGTACAGAACCGGCCCGATCGCAAATATGTGACCGTGCTGCCGCCGGGCGGCAAGCGGGCGATCCGGCTGGATAGCCTGGGTGAGGGCTACACAGAACAGGATATCCGCAGACGGCTGGCCGCCCAGCGCGAAGGCAGCACACTGGCGACACATACCTTTACGCATACGGGCAGACGGTATCGCATCAAAGGTAGGCGTCCCACAGGGACACAAAGGAAGATAAAAGGGTTTCAGGCACTCTATCTCAGATACCTGTACCTGCTGCGAGGGACGCATCGGAAGAAGAACTTCCGGCGTGTCCCTTTTTCCATGCGGCAGGAGGTCATCCGCTTACAGCGGTATGACCGGCAGTTTCGGTATCTGTGGGCGAACGGCCTGACCACGGCGGAGGATTTGGAGCAGCGGATCGCCGCCCTTGAACGGGAGATATACAACGGTGAGCAGCAGAGAAAACCACTATATCGGGAAAGGAGAGATGCAGAAGATGAGGCGTACAAAACACAGTGCAGTGCAGAGATCGACCGCCAGACCGCCGCCCTGCGGGAAAAGAGAAGGGAGCTTGCCCTGTGCCGCAGGATACTGGAGGATGTGCCTTTGGTATCCCGGCAGGTGCAGCAAGCCGAGGCGGAACGGCAGGAAGAAATGAGAAAGGAGGCGCAAAAGCGTGAGTACCAACGGTGAAACCGCCGATATGGTGGTGCGGGAGAGCATCCAGATCACGGAGAGTGCTGTTAAGCTGGCGGGGCTGGGCGCAAAGAATCTGGCGGCTCTGCTGATGGCAGTAGCCAAGGACAACCCTAAGTTGTCCGGTAAGACGGGACTAAAGCGGCTGATCCAGGACGGCGAGGAGTTGGCCATATTCTCCGTCAAGCAGGAGGATCTGCGGGGCTTCCAAATGGAGAGCAAGCGGTACGGTGTTTTGTTCTATCCCATTATCAATCGGGTGGAGAAAACCGGCACAGTGGAGATCATGGCGAAAGCCAAGGACGCCCGACAGATCAACCGCATCTTTGAACGGATGGGATATCCTGCGCCGGTACGGGAGGATGACACCGCAAAAAAAGCGAACCCCCGCGCTCGGTCAGAGAACAGCTTCAGAGAGCGCGGGAATGGTGCCAGAACGTCTACCGAGATGGATAAGCCATCCGTGCGGGCGAAAATGCTGGAGCTGAAGAAGGTGTCCGAACAGATGGCGCGGCAGGCAAGAACCATTGCCGCGCCGGAGCATGAACAGAGATAGGAGATTATTATGGCAAATTTGAGTGAATTGATCCGGCAGAAGGAGCAGCAGACCGAGGAATGGAAGCAGCGGAAGGCAGATGAGCGCGACAGCCTTAACGAGATGAATGACGCCGCCGCACTGCGTGTGACGGAGAGTGCCGGCGCGTTCCTGCATTATTTGGATGTGCAGGCGGACAATCCGCGTTTCAGCGCGTCCAATGTGCTGCTGGCAATGGAGCAGAACCCGGAGGTGACAGTGTTCAACAGCGTTAAAGGATGGAACGGGCTGAACCGCAATGTCATGCGGGAGGAGGTGGGTATGAAGATTCGCGTGGGCGATACCTACGTCAGGGACGGACGGCAGTATCGCGGCTATAAGGTGGGGCGAGTGTTTGACATCTCCCAGACCGCAGGCCGCGGTCAGATGGTGAAAAATCAGCTTACGGACAACAGCGACGCCATGAGCAAGGCACTGTACCAGCTTCTGACGGTGTCGCCCGTCCCCGTTGTGACCGGTGATGCCCGTGGGCAGGACGCACTGTATGACCCCAATCAGCAGCAGATCATTGTCAGCGGGTATATCCCAGACAGCGCGGCGTTTCGCGCCTTGAGCCGCGAGATCGTCCATGCGGGTATTCATGATCATGGGAACTTCCCCTATTACAGCCGTGAGTCCTGCGCGTTGGGCGCGGATAGCGTCAGCTATATGCTGTGCCGCAGCTATGGCGTTCCCTGCGACAGACCTAAGCCCGTAGGGCTTGTGGAAATGTTTGATGGACTGGAAGCACGTGACAGGATGGGTGTTATTGCTGATTTTCAGCAGACCTTCTCCGCGCAGCGTGCCGCCATCCAGCGCGGTCTTATGCCGCCGCAGCAGCAGGAGAAAAAGCAGGAGCAGGGCATGGAGCGATAGGTAAAAATTTGACGGCAGATATTTATGACCACATAATGGGAGTATCTTAAAACGAAGGGATGATGTTACAATGAAACGAACAATTTTCTGCGTGGCTCTGATCCTTTGCATGGCGATCATGGCGGGCTGTGCAGCGCAAGCATCGGACAGGGTGCAGTCGCCGATCTCCGCGCAGACAGAGCTGCCTCAAATGCGGAAAGCAGACGATGCAGAGGAGATAGTGACTGCGCTGCTGCCACAGATGGAGGAAAAAACCGAGGACAGTGCGGACGCGCCGCTGCCTATCGAGCGGGCAAATGCATCAGAGAATGCGGATAACGCCGCAGAAAAGCAGCCTACAGCTGTTGAAACGGCACCGCCCACTACCCCTGGACAGGCGGCGACACCCGCGCCTGCGCCGGAGGATAAACCGGCTCCTACGCCTGCACCTGCACCGACACCGGCAGAGGAACTGGAACAGACAGTGCCGGAAGTTACCCCCGAACCTGCCCCTGCGCCTAAGCCTGCTGCCAGCGGGAACATCTACTCTATTGCGGAGGCTATCCAAGTGGGCAACGAGTACGCAAGATCGCAGTACGGCGTGACCATCGACACCAGCATGACCGCCGCCGACTCCAGCTACTTCCCCGGCACAGCGGACAGCGTGGCATGGCTGGCGGAGAATGGCGGACAGGCGGCACTGACCGCCGCCGTAAAGGGTAACGTGGATGCCACCTTTGCCTGTCTCGCTGCCATGGACGGCGCGGAAACGGTCAGCGCGTATGCGCGGTTCAACTGCACCGCCCGCTATGACGCGGCATCGGACGAGTATATCGTAGTGGTGCTGTACGGATAAACCAACTGAACACCCGACCGAAGGACCGACAGCGTGAGCTGCCGGTCTTTTGCGTTGGGAGAAAGGACGAGCATGAAGAAAACAATTCCTAAGCTGTTGATGCTGGTATGCCTTTTAGTAGCAGTCATGGGTCTGTCCATCGTGACCGCCCACGCAGCCACGGTCACAGGCACGATCAGCGGCGGTAACGAGTACCGCTACCATGAGGACAAAACGCCCGTACCGCAGTGGGGCGCGTTTACCAGCACAAAGCTGAAATACTTTACCAGAGATGATACGGGCGTAACGGTGCCTGCCTACTGTATGGAGCCATCCGTTCGCTCTGCCAGCGGCGATCTGAGCTACTCTTCCACCAGTTGGAGCAGCCTGAGCTGGAATCAGCGGTACGCTGTGACGCTGGCACTCTCCTACGGCTACGGTGGCAACTATGATTTTTATGGTATCCATCCCGACTGCGCGCAGCTGGCGACGCAGGCGGTGATTTGGGAGTTCGTGTGTGGCTACCGCGGTACGACCTATCCGTACACCCTGTATGATACCACTTGCGCCAACCTGTTCCACTACGCCGGCGACGGCGTGCAGGAGGCATATGACATCCTTATTGACCGCATCATGGAGCATGGCGTGATCCCCAGCTTTGCGGTGAAGTACCGCAATCAGCTTTCGGACGCCAATGCCATTACGCTGACATGGGACGGCAGTCAGTATGTGGGTACAGCCACCGATACCAATGGTGTGCTATCGCAGTACTACTTCCGGACCAATATTAGCGGCGTAACCGTCAGCCAGCGGCGTAATGTACTGACCGTGACGGCCACAAAGGACGCCGCAGCGAAGCTGAACGGCTATATCAGTAGCGACTACGGCTACGCACTGGATGTGGAGGGTACGGAGTCTGTGCTGCTGGAGCCCAGCAACGGCAGCAATTATCAGGCTTGTGCCGCGCTGACCTCACTGCCCGACCCGGTGTGGGCGTACATCCACTTCAAAGTCAAAATTGTGGAGGAAAAAGGCAGCCTGACCATCAATAAGGTGGACGCGGAAACCGGCAAGGCACTGGCAGGCGTGACATACCGGCTATTTGATGCCAATGGTAAAAAGGTGGCTGACATGACCACCGGTGCAGACGGTAAGGCGGTATTCAAAGCTTTACCACAGGGCAAGTACAGCTATCAGGAGATCAGCGCGCCCAGCGGCTATGTGGTGGACAACACCAAGTATCAGATCACCATTACGGCGACCGCGCTAAACATTACACAAAAGAGAACCAACACGCCTGCCAAGGCCAGTATTGAGATCGTCAAGGTGGACGCTGATAACAAGACACCGCTGCAAGGTGCGGGCTTCCGCCTATACGATACTTCCGGCAAGCAGGTCGCGGAGGGCTATACGGATGCCAACGGCAAGCTGACCTTTTCCGGTTTGCGGTTGGGTAGCTATACCTACAAGGAATTCAAAGCACCAGACGGATATGTTTTGGATACCACGGCGTACTCCGCTGTGCTGAACCAAAACGGGCAGGTGCTGAAAGTCACCCGTGAGAACACGCCGATCAAAGGCAGTATTGAGGTCTTGAAGGTGGACGCAGAAACCAAGCAGCCGCTGGGCGGTGTGGTGTATCGTCTTTTCAACGCCGATGGCAACAAGGTTGCGGATGGCACGACCGATGCCACCGGCAAGGTGACGTTCTCCGGCCTGCGACTTAGCAAATACGTCTATCAGGAGATCAGCACCGTGGACGGCTATGTGCTGGACGAGACCGAATACGATTTCAGCCTGACCGCAGCAAATCTCAATATCAAGGTTACACGCGAGAACGTACTCGCCAAGGGAAGCATCACCGTCCGCAAGGTGGATGCGACGGGCGCACCTCTTGCCGGTGCGGAGCTGCTGCTGGAGACTTCTGCGGACGACCAAGCATGGACAGAGGTGGGCAAAATTACCACCGACAGTACAGGCATCGCCAAGTGGGAGAATCTTAAAACCGGTGTGCAGCACCGTGTGACGGAAACCAAATCTCCCGCAGGGTACACGCTGCTGACCGAACCGCTGTTCGCGGGAACGCTGGACAGCAGCAACCGAGATGTTACCATCACTGCCTGTAACAATGCAGGCTTCGTGCTGCCCTTCACGGGTGGTATGGGATTTACAACCTATTTTCTGTTTGCAGCACTCGCTCTCATGGCGGGTGCTTATTTTTGCAAAAAATCTGATTTTATGAAGGAGAAAACCAAATGAAAAAGATCCATCGCGTATTGGCCATGCTCATGGCCGCTATCATGGCTC
>OLFZ01000665.1_pt1 | contig 35558 bp, 20 predicted proteins | sample 1604861 | NCBI WGS metagenome assembly OLFZ01 (sample SAMEA3888895, study PRJEB22519) | human gut metagenome | biome: human gut; feature: human-associated habitat; material: faeces | place: Denmark | collected 2011 | reverse complement strand
TAATTCCCGCCTGGATCATGGCAACATCTGCCCAGCTTTTTCTCTCTTCCATCGGAACCTGTTCCAATGTGACAGATTCCACATTTCCTGTTTTCTTTTCCTGTTCCACTCTCATACCTCTTTATTCTTTTTTATCTCCAGCATAGATTCGATCCGCACAGCCAGAGAAATGATCTCATGAAAAAGCAACGGCTGTTCTTCCACATCAAGATAATTTCTCAGACGGTTAATACGATAACGGATCGTATTCTCGTGCTGTTTCAGTTTTTTGGCAGTTTTTTTAAAATCTCCATTGCACTGTACATACGCCCTTGTTGTAAGAAGCATGTCCTCCATGCCTTCTTCCGTTGTTTTCGCCGCAATCTCTCGACAAAATTCGTCATAAAATTCCTGCATTTCCCGACTTCCCCTGATAGGCAAAAGAAGCTGCTGCGGAGACAATGGATCATAGACCTGCTGCCTCCGGTCCGATGCCTGTGCCATGTCCAGGGCGTCTCCTGCTTCAAGAAGTGTTCGTTCTACTCTGTATCTGGCATAAGGTCTGCCAATTCCAAGTCTGCGGTTATGATAGCTTCTCAAAAGCTGTTCACACACTACATTTTTATGCTGTTCCAGTTCCTTCCTGGAATCTGCACTCAAAATACAGATATCATAGTTATCCGCCGGAATAAATATATCAAAAGATGAACAGACTTCTCCTGTTTTTTTTCTTTGTGTGATCTTCCGCCGTTCATCCCGGATATAAACAGCCTGTACGTACTCCCTGATCCCCGGATTAATGCTAAAAAGGATCTTCATTCGCTCCTGGGGCAGAGTCCTCGATGCTAGGATCTTATCCAGTTTCAGCTGATTAAGCACATTTGTCTGTTCTTCCAGGATACATTGATTAATAACTCCAAGGACCTCTGCATAAGAAATATCTTCCCTCATACAGATCACAGGAAACTGCTTCTCTTCACAGAAAGCAAGCATTTCTTTCGAAAAAAGCTCTGCTCTCTCCTCCATCATCACACAGAGCCCACTGCAGTTTCCTTTTACAAGAAGCGCCAGAACCTGCATCAGTTCTTCTGATTTCGGCTGAAACTGCAAAAGAGATGTGATAAAAAAATCTCCAGGTGCCAGAATATCTTTCTCCAGCACATCCTCTTTAAATGGCGCATCAAAAACAGATGCCCGCTTTACGATCCGGCCAAGTCCGGCCCGTCCTGACAAAATTTTTACATTCTCAAACAAAGGTGCATTTAAAACCTGCAATAAAGATATGTTCATATTATTTATTCTCTGAATGCAGCCAGCTCTTTCAGATATGGATCTGTTATTCTCCCTTCATCCATGATCTGTACACCATCAAGCCATACAGAAGAATTCAGGCAAATGCCATCACAGTGGGATTTTGCATCCTGTCCGTGCGGCGGAGCGTCAAATGGGCTGACATAACCAATTCCCCACTCTGTGGATCCCCATACACGCTCATCCTCCACAATATTGCCGGTAAGAACCGCTCCTGGATTAAACCCATACGCAATATGTGCAAGCTTGAACATTCCCTCATCTTCAAAGCTTTTCAAATGCTCTTCAAAAATGGCTGCATCACGGCCTCCTTCAATTTTTACGATTTTACTGTTTTCAATTGTAAGACGGATCGGCGCATCCGGTGTGGTTCCAAAAGGTGGGGTTACAGATCCGTCAAAAACGATCACGCCATTGATGCTTCCAAATCGCGGCACAACATTGATCTGTCCTGTAAGCATATGGATTCCTGGTACTGTTGCGTTTCCGCAGTCACATGCTGTATAATGGCCAGGATCGATTTCAAATGATATATCACATCCAGCCGGAGTTGTGACACGCATGTTCTTTGCATTTTTTGTTTTTTCAGTGATCGCAAGCATAAATTTTTTGAGCTGCTCTGTCTCCACATTGCCGATGGTACGGATCATGAGGTCAGGGTTAAAATCTACCAGACACATGTAACGCATTTTTTTGTTCTCTGCTTCTGCACGCTCAAATGGTGTGGAATAAAGGAGCCACTGATGATTAAATTCGATCCATACATCTGCACAGAGAAGTGCTGCACTTAACGCATCGACCGGAAGATCCGGATCTGCTGCTTTTCCTACTCCCCCTGGTGTGGGAACTGAAATTACCATTGCATGTGCTCCTGCATTTTTTGCACTGTTTTTTACTGCTTCTACAACCGATGCATCCGAATCATCATCTGCTGTGATGATCACAGTTTCTTCAGGCTTCACGCCAAAAATTTCTTTTACCAGCTTATCTGCTGCTGTTTCAAGTGTGATATCCATGTTTTTTCCTTTCCAATTCGTGGTGTCCCGAAAAATATTTATCTGATCTTTAACTTTTCCAGGTCACTGTAATTGTTTAACATGATAGCACAGTGATTTTTTAATTTGTATGGAATTATTCCAAAATACAGAACAGAAATTTGTAATTTTTTCAAAAAATAAGCCATGGCTTATTTTTTGCCATGGCTTATGGAGATCATCATTTATGCTTTTATCGCCCAGCGCATCTTCGTTGATCTGGCACGTCCATTCTGAGCGCATTCCTGAGCAGACGGTCGGATCACATCTTTGGAATAATCAGAATAAATTCCTTCTTTGTATCCCTGTTTCAGTGCTTTCTTTACCAGTTTGTCTTCTCCGGAATGGAAGGTAAGGATTGCCACACGTCCGCCTGGTTTCAAAGCTCCGGGGAGTTTTTCCATAAAATCATAGAGAACCTCGAATTCCCGGTTTACATCGATACGCAACGCCTGGAAAACCCTCTGGCATGTTTTTTTGACCGTGTCTTTTTTCTCTTTTTCCGGAAGAAAATCCAGAGTCTTCTCGATCACTTCCCGAAGTTTCGTGGTGGTATCTATGCGGTTGCCCTTACGGATCTCATCGGTAATGGCTCTGGCGATTTCCTCACAGTACGGCTCATCGGAATTCTCATCCAGCATTCCGGCAAGTTCTTCTCTGGAAATGGTATCCAGACGCTCCGCCGCACTGATCCCGGACTCCTGGTTCAGTCTTAGATCCAGAGGTCCGTCCACTTTAAAAGAAAAACCTCTCTTTGGATTGTCGATCTGCATGGAAGATACCCCAAGATCCGCCAGGATAAAATCAAAGCCCCCGACTTCTTTCGCGATCTCATCAATGGTGCAGAAATTCTGGAGCTTAATTGTCAGGATATCTTCCCCGAACCCCTGCTCTGCCAGACGTTTCCGGGTCTTGGCGGATTCTTCCGGGTCCACATCCGTGGCATACATATGGCCCTGGCCTTTCAGACATTCCAGCATGGCCTTCGTATGTCCGCCATAACCTAGTGTCGCATCAAATCCGATCTGCCCCGGTTTGATCTCCAGAAAATCAATGATCTCCTTCACCATAATGGAAATGTGCATTCCCGCCGGTGTATTCCCCTTGCTAATCACATGTTCAATAGTATCTTTATATTTCTCAGGCTGAAGCTCTTTATATTTCTCTTCGAATTTCTTCGGATATTTTCCTTTATATCGTACCCGCCTCTTATGCGGTGTCTGTGATTCCTGGTTCATAAAATTCTCCTTATCCTCTGGCATGATCTGCCCTGTTTCTTTCATGATACCATGAATCCTTTTTTTCGTAAACTGCCGGAATCACCCCAGCAGAAAACTTTCAGTTATGCAGCCGAAAATTTCTCTGTATAATACTTCTCCAGATACTCATAAAAATGGTCTCTGTCTATATGATATTCCTCCGGAACGTCAAAGAGGAGTTTTTCCAGCATCTCATCCATAATCCCTCTGGCTTCTTCCTGGCTCATCCCTGCTTTCAGATGTTTTCCCAGATACATGTTGGAAATATAATCATAGATCGGATAATATTTTTCCGGGTTCTCTGCCGTCTTTTCATCGTAGTAATCATGATATTGCTCATCCATCAGCGTCAGGATCGTCGTTGCATAGTTGTCATCCTGATTATATTCATCCAGCTGTTTTGCGTAATATCCAAGACTGTGATTCACATAATCATCCAGAGAATAATTGTCCATACATTCGATCATTATTTTATGGGCATTGCTCTGCATCTGATAGGCAATATCGTTTTCCTCATAATCAAAAAGGCTGACCGCAAACAGGGAATTGATTGCCTCCGCATTGGGAACATCATAATAATTCAGTCCGGCAAATTGAATGTATACTTTGTTTCCGTCTTCATCTGTATAATGGCTGTCCCGCAGACAATGGCTCAGTTCATGGAAGATCACCTGATAATCCCAGGTTCCTTCTTCGTATTCTTTATCTTTCAGCACATAAATCTTATTCTCTGATTTCACGTAACATCCGCAGGAATAAACATCCCAGCTGACTTTTAACAGTTCATCCTCTGTACATTCCACAACTTCCAGGCTCTGAAGATTCTGATAAAAAGGACGAAGTTCCACATCCGGATATTTTTCAAACACACATTTGCAGTATTCTTCCATAAGTGGTTTGAATTTATCCGGGATTTTCGGATTCTGCCTAATCACCTCCTCAAAATCCTGAAGGCTTTTTTTCTCAAAGGAAATGGCCTTTTCAATATAATCCATGTCGTAAATATACAACCGGTGAGTCATATCTCTGTGATCCAAATACGTATCCAGCTCAAACGCTTTCTTCTCTTCTTCCTCTGAAACTTCTTCGTTCTCCGCAGCTGGCTCATCTTCAGAATCTATCCCCGCAGAATCTGCCCCGGAATTGGCGGATGCATGAAAATCTTTTTCAAATTCTTTTACTGCCTGTCTGGTTCTGATCACGGAAGGCACGATAACTATTCCTGCCAGGATACACAGAATCATTCCTGTGATAATAAAAATTTTCTTTTTCATGGTTCTTTCCCCTGTATAAAAAAAGCTCCTGACAATCTGTATTTCTACAGACTGCCAGAAGCTTTCTATGCTTGATCAGGCTGAAGTTTCAGCCTTGAAGCAATATGAAGTTCTGCTTAGGCGTTCTTCTTAGCGATTGCTGCCTGTGCTGCTGCAAGACGAGCGATCGGTACACGGAACGGTGAGCAGGATACATAGTCAAGTCCGATCTCGTTGCAGAACTCTACGGAAGACGGATCTCCACCGTGCTCACCGCAGATACCTACGTGAAGTTTCGGGTTAACCGGTTTTCCAAGCTGGATTGCCATCTTCATAAGTTTACCAACGCCAACCTGATCAAGTTTAGCGAATGGATCGTTCTCGAAGATCTTAGCATCATAGTATGCGTTAAGGAACTTACCAGCATCATCACGGGAGAATCCGTATGTCATCTGTGTAAGGTCGTTTGTACCGAAGCAGAAGAAGTCAGCCTCTTTAGCGATATCATCAGCTGTAAGAGCTGCTCTCGGGATCTCGATCATAGTACCAACCTCGTACTCAAGGTCAGAACCAGCTGCTTTGATCTCAGCGTCTGCTGTCTCTACAACGAATTTCTTAACATATTTAAGCTCTTTGATGTCACCAACAAGCGGAATCATGATCTCCGGTTTGATGTTCCAATCCGGATGATTCTTCTTAACGTTGATAGCTGCGCGGATAACAGCGCTTGTCTGCATCTTAGCAATCTCTGGATAAGTAACAGCAAGACGGCATCCACGATGTCCCATCATTGGGTTGAACTCATGAAGTGCATCGCAGATAGCTTTGATCTGTTCAACAGTCTTGCCCTGTGCGTCAGCCAGTTTCTTAATATCTTCTTCCTCAGTAGGAACGAACTCATGCAGAGGCGGATCCAGGAAACGGATGGTAACTGGGTTGCCTTCCAGAGCTTCGTACAGCTTCTCGAAATCTCCCTGCTGCTCAGGTAAGATCTTCTCCAGAGCTGCTTCTCTTTCTTCTACTGTTTCAGAGCAGATCATCTCACGGAATGCATCAATTCTGTTGCCTTCGAAGAACATATGCTCTGTACGGCAAAGACCAATACCTTCTGCTCCAAGTTCACGTGCCTTCTTAGCATCTGCTGGAGTATCAGCATTTGTACGAACCTTAAGAGTTCTGATTTCGTCAGCCCAAGCCATTACACGACCGAATTCACCAGCGATCTGTGCATCAACTGTCTTGATTTCGCCTTCGTAAATGTTACCTGTTGTACCATCGATAGAGATGTAATCTCCTTCATGGAATTCCTTACCACCAAGAGTAAACTTCTTGTTTTCTTCGTCCATAGCGATGTCGCCACAACCAGATACACAGCAAGTACCCATACCACGAGCAACTACAGCTGCATGTGATGTCATACCACCACGAACAGTTAAGATACCCTGTGAAGCCTTCATACCTGTGATATCTTCTGGAGATGTCTCAAGACGAACAAGTACAACCTTTTCGCCACGCTCGTTCCAAGCTTCTGCATCTTCAGCTGTGAAGACAACCTTACCACAAGCTGCACCAGGAGAAGCACCTAAGCCCTTGCCCATTGGAGTTGCAGCCTTAAGAGCTGCTGCGTCAAACTGTGGATGAAGAAGTGTATCCAAGTTACGAGGATCGATCATTGCTACTGCTTCTTCTGGAGTCTTATGTCCTTCATCAACAAGATCACATGCAATCTTAAGAGCAGCTGGAGCTGTTCTCTTACCGTTACGGCACTGAAGCATGTATAACTTCTTGTTTTCTACTGTAAATTCCATATCCTGCATGTCATGGTAGTGGTTCTCAAGAGTCTCACATACCTCGATGAACTGCTTGTATGCTTCTGGGAATTTCTCTTCCATCTGAGCGATTGGCATTGGTGTACGAACACCGGCAACTACGTCTTCACCCTGTGCATTGATAAGGAACTCACCCATAAGCTTGTTCTCACCTGTTGCTGGGTCACGAGTAAATGCAACACCTGTACCAGATTCATCATTTAAGTTACCGAATACCATTGGCATTACGTTAACAGCTGTTCCCCATGAATAAGGGATATCATTATCACGACGATATACGTTTGCACGTGGGTTATCCCATGACTTAAATACTGCTTCGATAGCAAGCTTTAACTGTTCTACTGGATCTGAAGGGAACTCTTCACCAATCTGGTTCTTGTACTCAGCCTTGAACTGTCCAGCTAATTCCTTAAGATCAGCTGCTGTAAGTTCTACGTCATACTGAACACCCTTCTTTTCTTTCATCTCATCGATAAGCTGTTCGAAGTACTTCTTTCCTACTTCCATAACTACGTCAGAGAACATCTGGATAAATCTTCTATATGAATCGTAAACGAAACGCTCGAACTTAGGATCTGGATTTCCCTTGATCATAGCCTCTACTACTTCGTCATTTAAACCAAGGTTAAGGATTGTATCCATCATACCTGGCATAGAAGCACGTGCACCAGAACGAACTGATACAAGAAGTGGATTCTCTAAGTCACCAAACTTCTTTCCGTTTACCTTCTCCATCCAAGCTACGCCTTCCATAGCCTGTGTCATAATTTCATCGTTGATCTTACGTCCATCTTCATAATACTGAGTACAAGCCTCTGTTGTGATTGTGAAACCCTGTGGTACCGGAAGACCGATTTCTGTCATCTCAGCAAGGTTAGCACCCTTACCACCAAGAAGGTTTCTCATGGACATGTTACCTTCTTCGAAGGTGTAGACCCATTTGTTTGCCATTTTTATTTCCTCCTAAAAAATACTTTGTGTTTTACTCACCCGTATCAAAATACGAATGCATGAAACACACCACTCCATGTGCTAAGTCGCACATAATTAATTATAGCATAATTTCCAATTTATTCAATATCAAATCCGTTTTATTCTGACAAATTTATCCAAGTATTTTTATCGGTATCTTTTTTTCTTATCACTTTTCCATAAAAACTTTAAACAGACTGGTTCAATTGCCCTATGATCTGTTCAAACATTTCCTTTTTACCCGCATCATAGGCAAGCATCTCGTTTGGCGACTGGTTCAGGATAAAGGATGCCATAGGGCCATCCAACATACCCGGAAGTGCCGCATCCAGAATGGCTTTCGCTGCCGGATCTTCGACCATATCCCGGAATTTTGTATTCATGTTGTATCTTCCCGCGATAAGCACCGTATTTGTCTCATATACATAATGATATTGACCGGAGCCAAGCACCAATGCATCTTCCTTTTCCGGCAGATAAAGTGTAGCGGTCGTATTTACCGGCACCTTTACATCAACCTGAATCTGTCCATCCTTGCAGATTGTATGGACACAGATACTACCATACATGGTCTCCAGTGAGGCCTGCACTTCTTCCAATCCTTTGGTCAGATAAGGGCGTATGGCAAAGGTCGCATAGCCTGCCGCCGTCGGTTCGATTCCTGCAACCTTTCGGTAAAGCCAGTCTCCAATGGAGCCGTAAGTATAGTGATTGAGTGAATTCATGCCCGATGTATCAAACGTTCCATCCGGCAAAACAGAATTCCAGCGTTCCCAGATCGTCGTTGCCCCCATCTTCACTGCATAAAGCCAGCCCGGGTAATCCTCATTTAAGAGAAGTTCCGCCGCCAGATCATGCAGACCATTTTCAGAAAGAGCATGGCACAAATATGCCGTTCCGACAAAGCCGGTCGTCAACTTGTTTTTGTGCTGTTTGAGGTTTTTCTCCAGCGTCTGTATAATGCGCTCCTTTTTTGCTCCCGCGACCAAATCAAAATAAAGAAGCAGGGCACAGGCTGTCTGTGTCTCCGAAACCAAGCGTCCAGATGCTGTTACATACTCTCTTAAGATGGCATCCGCGATAGCCTGATATCTCTCGGCGTATATCTTGGCATCCTCCTCTTTTCCAAGTATATGTGCCGTATCGCACACAATCTTTGTCGAATATGCATAAAAGACATTTGCCACCAGATTCTTATCTGTACCGCCCGACATCAGATGCAGGCTTTCATCACTGTCCAGTGCCAGCCAGTCACCTCTTTGGAAACCATGCATCCAGAGCGTCTCGCCCGTACATTGTCCAAAGATCCAATCCACCCAGAGGCGCATATTCTCATATTGATCGGCAAGCACACCGGTATCCCCATAGGTTATATAAAGATTCCATGGGATTACGGTAGCACAGTCACTCCAGATAGAGGTTCCCATACTGCCCTTTACCACATTGGGTACGATCTGTGGAATGCCTGTTTTAGCATCCGATTCCAATGCCACATCGCGCAGCCATTTTTTGAAAAAAAGTCCCGCATTAAAATTCTGCATGGCGGTCTTGCTGAAGATCATGGCATCCCCGGTCCAGCCCAGTCGTTCATCCCTTTGCGGACAATCGGTCGGAATATCAAAAAAGTTGCTTCTCTGCCCCCATTCGATATTTTGGATCAGGCGGTTGACCAGACGGTTTGATGTTGTCATCGTCCCCGCTTTTTGCATATCACTATGCATGGCACATGCCGTAAAATATTTTACATCAATGGAGGTATCTACCCCCTCAACGCGAATATAACGGAAGCCGTGATAGGTAAAATGCGGTATGACTTTTTTCCCAATATCCCCCTCACCATAGCGGTAAAGGTCCTCCGATCTTGCCGTACGGTAATTTTCATTGTAAAAATTGCCATCTTTATCCAAGGCTTCGCCATGTGTGATACGGATTTCTTTCTTCTCACCGGTAAGCAGAGAAAGCGGCGGTAATTCTACTTCCACCAGCCCTGCCATATTCTGACCGAAATCAAACACCAACTCACCCTTTGGCGTAAGAATCTTCTGAACCACCGGGAAACGTTTGGTAATACGGATAGGCTCTGCCTCCTGCGAAAGCAAACGTTTCGGAATCGCATCTTTTTCCAAAAGCACTGCCTGACTGTCACCGGCATAATTTTCGGATAACGACAAGGTCAGATCCCGTGTCTCACCCATATAGATTTCCGATGACCGGATCGCATTTTCTGATACCAGCCATGAGGCATCGGTTCCCATGACGTCCACCGAACCATCTTCGTATGTGATACGGATCATGGCGATACAGGCTGTCTTTTTTCCATAGAGATGATGCTCCCCTTCGCCGTTTAAGTAGCCTGCATACCAGCCATTGCCGACAACCAGAGACACCCTTGTTTTCTCCTGCAAAAAGTCTGTTACATCATAGGTCTGATATTGGACGCGGTTGCCATAAGACGTCCAGCCGGGAGCCAGATATGCATCCCCCATTTTTTTGCCGTCAATTTCCAGATCATAGACACCAAGTGCAGATGCATAGATCCTTGCCTGACGCAGTTTTTTTCCTTTCTGCAGACAGACCTCTTTGGAGAAAGTCTTAACGGCCGGCAATTCCTCTTTCGTAGTGATCCATACACCTTCCCAATTGTCCTCTGACATCAGTCCGGTCTCAAAAAAAGTGGTCGTTTCTGCAACGTTTTCATGGTTGTCCCAGACACAGATATTGACATCATAATGGCTAAAGGCCTCCAGGGCACTGCCTTCATAAGTCACAAACAGGGACTGTCCGTTTTCCACCCTGCCGCTTGACCAGACCTCTTCTTCTGCTTTTGTCACCTTGATTTCATAGGCTTTCTGATAGGTGTTTTCCTCTTCGCTTTCCAGTTTCCAGGAAAAACGTGGACAGACATCTATGCCAATCGGTTCCTTCTGATATTCCACTGTCACATCATACACTCTCATATTTTTCTTCCTCGTCTCTCTTTTTGAAAAAGAGACTTCGAAATCAAATCTCGAAGTCTCTATAATGAAGGGTTTTGTAAATTGCTAAATTATGCTTCTTTCTTCGCTTCCTGTTCTGCTTTCATGGCTACAATGTTCTTCTGTACTTCAACCATTCTTTCTTTGTCAAGATCATAGTACTTCATAGAAATAACATTAAAGATCCAGCCAATGACAGGCAGTCCAAATGCTAAGAACATAGTCATCCAGAATACTGCAGGTGTTGCCTTATCTCCCATCTGTGGCATCACGGTCTTATATCCGATCAGAGATACCATAAGAGCAGCAATGGTTGATGCCAGTGAAGAAATAATCTTATCGAGGAAGGAATACACACCGCCTACGGTACCCGGCATAAAATTGCCGGAACGCTCAAACTCATAATCACAAACATCAGCTCTCATAACACCACTTGCTGTAGAAAGGATCATCTTAAAACCGGTCAATCCAACATTAAGAACCAGATAAATGATCATTGGAACACCGAACTTACCAATGCTTGACATACCGGTTGGTCCTAAGATGGTACAGAATACAACCATCACAACAGACAAGCCGATACATGCCCATGACCAGACAGATGTTGCTTTCTTAGCTCCGAATTTTGCAACATACATACCGCCAATTGTCGCAAAGACAATACCAATGATCGCCGTGATATTACCAAGCATAGTTGCTGCCTGATAGTTCGCGATCAGCACACCACTTAAGAGTGTCATAACGATAGACTGTCCGGCTGTGGTCTGTGCCAGTTTATCAGAAGCACCAGTAATGATCCACATCTGCATATTTCTGTTATCCTTGAGCAGATTCCACATATCCTTAAATCCGATCTTCTTTTCCTTACCATCATCACCAAAAGTCACACTGTTTAACACTTCCGGTTTGTCACATGGTGTCAGACCGATGCATGTCAGTAAGATAAATACAAGGGCTGCAAATACATACCACACACATGCTTCACGCAGACAGGCTGCATTATACTGATTGTCATATTTTGGTAAAACTGCGAATGAAATAATGGTGTTAAATACCATTGGTACACAGTATGAATAAATGGTTCCGATCAGGTTCATGAAAGGACGCTGGGTTGGATCATTGGTGATCAGGTTTCCGACAGCACCGGAAGACATATTCATCATGGTATAACCAATGATATATACCACATAGATACCGATGAACCAAGCCACACCGGCTGCGCCTGTGTACTTGCCACTCATCCAGTCATACATCATGAAGCATGCCAGTGCCATGACACACCAAGCTGCGATCAGGAAGAGTCGAATCTTTCCATGCTTTCCAGCCTTGATGCGGTCAAAAACAAATGCTACCAAAGGATCTGTGATACCATCAAAAATACGTGTTCCTGTAATAATGATTCCGGCAACTGCAACTGCAATTCCATAACCGGCATTGGCTATGTAGGATGCGTACATCATCAAAAGATAAAAACACATACCTCCACCATTGGTTGCGACACCAAGTGCCATAGATAATTTACTGGCGGTGCGGTATTCTACACCGTCTCTCACGCTTGCCGCGCTTAACTTTTTATTCCCCATTGTTCTCCTCCTTTGAGTTGTCTTTTTTCTGTATCTTTTCACAATTTGATACACCCTCTGGCATTATCATATGACCTTTTTGCACATACTTTAATAATAAAATTTGCTTTTTCCTTCTATTTTTAGTAAAATATGATTACTAATATGAAAACAGGAGTTGAAACCAGGATGGACATTTATGCATTATTTTCCGTCATTCCCCAACTGCATCTGATCACTTTCGACACAGACTGGAGAATGATACGATCAAACGATAACATAGGTCCCCTTTTTAGTGCTTTTTTAAGTACCGAGGAATATATGGAAATGATTTTTTCCCACGGTAAAACCCATGACACCCCCCTTGTTCTGGCGGCCTACATCGGCTTTGTCTGGGAAGCTGTCTATGAAAAAAGAGAAGGAAAATTGGTGCGTGTACATGTGCTCGGTCCCATCTTCTACAGTCCCTATTCCAACGAAGCTATGGAGCGTTGTCTGCGCCAATATGAGTCGCTTGGTATGTCCTTTTCCGACAAGCACAAACTTATTGCCCAGATGCAAGAACTCCCCGTCATGAAATACAGCCAGTTTGCCCACTATGGCATGATGCTGCATTATCTGGTCAATGGGCAGCGCATCTCTATGAATGATTTTGACCATATGCAGGATACCTCCTTTCTTGCTACAACCCCCTTTCCCGTGGCAAGTGATGTTTCCGAAGATCGGGATGTGGTCTACGAAAACATCTATCATTTTGAAAACCTGCTGTTAAACGAGGTTGCACAGGGACAAAGCAGCCTTTATGCTGCAGAATTAAACGACATGGTGCAAAAGGGTCGGCTTGCAACCGTGCCAACCGAATATGCCAATGTAGTGGAACCATCACGCAGCCGTAAGGACTCATTACTCATCCTGAACGCTTTAGAATGCCATAAAGCCATAGAAGCCGGTGTACTGATCTCCACCGCCTACCGCGCACAGGAGTCCTTCATCGAGGAAATTGAAAATATGCACTCTCCACTCGGCATGAACCAATTACACCAAAACATTCACCAGACCTACTGCGCGCTGGTACAAGAAGCGATGGATGAGAAAACGCAATATAGCCCTGTGATAAGAAAATGTATAACATATCTGAAGAATAACATCACAAGCGGTGTAACGACTGCACAACTTGCAGATCAGGCTGGCTACGAGCCCTACTATCTGAACCGTGTTTTCAAAACAGAAGTCGGCATTTCCCCAAAACAGTATTACCGCAATCTCAAGATGCACTATGCCGCCATGATGCTGCTGGAATCCGAAATATCCATCGCCGACGCCGCCGAGTATCTTCACTATTCTTCTTACACGCATTTTTGTAGTGATTTTAAGGCTGTAATGAACTGCACACCAACGGACTATCGAAAATCTCATAAATAGATCAAAAAAGGTCTCTCCCACCTTGGGGAAAGACCTTTTTTTTGCATTATGGATAAAATTACCACTCAAATTTCTTAGCAAAGTAAGCATCCAGATCTTCGATCTTAACACGCTCCTGCTCCATGGTATCACGATCACGAACGGTAACAGCACCGTCTTCTTCAGAATCGAAATCATAAGTAACACAGAATGGTGTTCCGATTTCATCCTGACGACGATAACGCTTACCGATATTACCTCTGTCATCAAATTCACAGTTATATTTCTTAGCCAGCTGTGCGTAAACGCTTTCTGCACCTTCATTTAATTTCTTAGAAAGTGGAAGCACACCAATCTTAACTGGTGCAAGTGCCGGATGGAAGTGAAGTACCGTACGCATATCCGGCTTCTCTTCTGTTCCAATGTTTTCTTCATCATATGCTGCACAAAGGAATGCCAAAAGCACACGATCTGCGCCAAGAGAAGGCTCGATAACATATGGTATATAACGCTCGCCCTTTGTATCATCAAAGTATGTCAGATCCTGACCGGATGTATTCTGATGCTGTGTCAGATCATAATCGGTACGATCTGCGATACCCCAGAGCTCGCCCCATCCAAATGGGAATAAGAACTCGATATCTGTTGTTCCCTTAGAATAGAATGCAAGTTCTGCCGGATCATGATCACGCATACGCAACTCTTCTTCTTTCATACCAAGAGAAAGTAACCAGTCGCGGCAGAAGCCTCTCCAATACTGGAACCATTCCAAGTCTGTTCCCGGCTCGCAGAAGAATTCAAGTTCCATCTGTTCGAACTCTCTGGTACGGAAAATAAAGTTACCCGGTGTGATTTCATTACGGAATGATTTACCCACCTGACCGATACCAAATGGTAATTTCTTTCTTGATGTACGCTGTACATTCTTAAAGTTTACAAAAATACCCTGTGCTGTCTCCGGGCGAAGATATACTGTATTCTTGGCATCTTCGGTAACACCCATGAAAGACTTAAACATCAGGTTAAACTGACGAATATCTGTAAAGTCATGCTTGCCACAAGTAGGACATGGAACACTATGTTCCTTGATGAATCCCATCATTTCCTCTGCGCTCCAACCGTCTACAGAAGTCTCAAGTGTAATATCATTTTCCTGTGCAAAATCTTCGATAATCTTATCTGCACGAAAACGTTCGTGGCATTCTCTACAATCCATCAAAGGATCAGAAAATCCGCCCAAGTGACCAGAAGCCACCCATGTCTGTGGGTTCATGATAATCGCACTGTCGATACCTACATTGTATGGGCTCTCCTGTACGAATTTCTGCCACCATGCTTTTTTGATGTTGTTCTTCAGTTCCACACCAAGATTTCCATAATCCCAGCTGTTCGCAAGACCACCATAGATCTCAGAACCAGGATATACAAATCCTCTTGCTTTACATAAAGCAACAATCTTGTCCATTGTCTTTTCCATAATCTGATCCTCTCATTTCTTGTTCTATTGTGTACAGGCTATCTCCTGTATAACACTCTACTTATAAATAATGTATGTCAACTGTGTTGCATCTTCATTGCCATCCGGCTGCGCAATTGCCACGGTATTTTTATCTACCACTGTCGTGCAGGCATCAGACACATAAAGAATCTCTCCATCTACGGCAACACTGATGTTCTCTTTGATCACTGCAACCTTTAATTTCTTTTGGGATGTAATATCCAGTGATTCTACCGATGTTCCCTTTACGCCATCTTTTACGCTCACAAATGCGTCTGCAAAATCAAAGCCTTTCTTTGCTGCCTGTTTTACTGTTCCTGTATATAGCCCCAGGCTGGTAAACTTACTGTAATCATCTGCTGATGCGTAGGTTATTTTAGCATATGCCACGTCACCTTTTACTTTCAGATGATCCAGTTTAACGCTATTGGCTCCGTTTTCTGCTGTGTATTCCTTAATCTGCTGTTTGATGAATGACTTTAGTTCTTTCTTAGAGTAATCCTTTTCTGAAAAATCGGTCACTTCTTCGCATACGATTTTGCCATCATCCATAATCGTAATCATGCTTTCATCTGCTGTACTGTCAAATACACCTACGACCTTGCATACCACTGCAATGATAATTGCTGCAATGACCACAAGTGCAGCTATAAGCATTGCAATTCTGCGCTTTACAATCTTTGCATTTCTTGCTCTTCTCTGACTTGCCTTCACATTTTTTGCAGAATGTTTTTTCTTATTTTCCATGTATGATCGGTCCTCCTTGTTGTTCTAAGCACTTAACCGCACCATTATACTATGAATTTTCCCTTTTTTCAAGGCTACGTACAGCCGCGGTCGCAGGGACGTTCCTTTTGCCACAAGGAGTGTCCCTTTTGGCACATGGCTGGAGCAGAGCCACAGGACGGACAGCGCGCAGAATGCAGGGAAGAAACTGTCGCAGAACAGGGAGTCTCTTTTTGTGAAGTTTTTCTTCCTGTGATTAAAAATGTCTTTGCAAAGTTCGACAACCGTCTTGGATGATGTTCACCTCTGCCAGATATGAATGCAGAACGAATTAGAGATGCTTAGGACTTGTAAATACTGAGGCAACTCGGGTACAAGGATGTACCCGAGAGGCGCAACCGCACATGGATGTTCGTTTGCGCCGGTTGCCAATATTGGTTGAAAAAGCCGTCCAAGTCCTTAGCATCTCTTATAAGTGGAGCCCTGAATATCTGTCAGAGGTGGACACATCCTGACGTCAGTCGAAGCTGCGCAAGAGACATTTTATGAAAAGAAAAAACTTCACAAAGAGACTCACCTAACCTGCTCCAAAGTTTTCTTCCCAGTATCCTGCACGCCGTCCGTCCTATGGCTCTGCTCCAGCTCGTCCATGTGCCAATGGGGACACTCCATGTGGCAAAAGGAACGTCCCTGCGGCACTACGGCAGAAATTTCTCGCTTTTAAACGTGTGTCCTACATAATGATTCCGATACGACCGGAGCAGTTGCAAAAATTCTTCTTCTACCGCCGGGGTCAGTCGGAACGTGTATAATTTTTCCACAGGGGCAGAAATCACATATTGCAACGCATATAAAGTAGAACCGTCCAGCGGGCTTCCTCCTGCACTCGACTGGCAGTTTGCACAAACACAGCCGCGAAGCCGCATACTAAAATAGTCCAGGTGTTCTTTTGCCCCACAGGACAAACATTCGAACACATTCGGATATTCTCCGCCAATGGTCAATGTTTTTAATTCATAAATTCCCCGAATGAGCGCAAAAGAAAACTTACGACTTTCTAACGCGCGCAATGTCTGATATAAAAGCCGTAAGCGTTCCACTTCATCTGCATTTTCCTGCGCGTAGTATTCCGCCACCTCTAAGAAATAATACCCGTAGCAAACCATATCAAAATCTTCCGCTAATTCTCGAAAATAGTTCTTAATTTCCGCCCGCACTGCGGTATATGTACTTTTGCCCTGATACACTTCAAACTGTCCAAAGGCAAAAGGATTTGCCGCTGCTAAAAGCTGGTTGCCCGAGCGACGTGCACCTTTAGCAAAAGCCGTGATCTTGCCACGTTCTTTTGTCAGTATCGTTATTCTCTTGTCGTACTCTCCCACAGGAATCGCCGAAAGAACCATCCCCGTCAGAACAATATTGAATCCCATGGGACTCTTCCTCCGCCTTTTTACAATAAGCAAGGTAATCACTCACCTTACCACTTGCCTCAAATTTTTCCCACCATTCATCCATCCTTGCCACCTCTTTTTGCTTGTCTATTCTTTAGACTCTCCAGCACAAAAGAAGATATACCAGATAAAAAATGGAATTAGATTTCATCCTTACGATAGCCAAAGTTCTTAATCAGATAATCGCTGTCGCGCCAATCCTTTTTCACCTTAACCCACAACTTCAGATTCACCTTGGCATCTAACATCTTTTCACACTCATAGCGTGCATTGCTGCCAATCTTTTTGAGCATAGCTCCGCCTTTTCCAATAATAATGCCCTTATGCGAATCCTTCTCACAGATGATGGTCGCATCAATATCATACATACCATACTTACCCTCGCGCCACTTCATCTGGTCGATAGAAACGGCAATTCCATGCGGCACTTCCTCAGAAAGCGCATGGAGTGCCTTCTCACGGATAATCTCTGCTACAATCTGACGCTGTGGCTGATCTGTCACCACATCCTCATCATAATATGCCGGTCCATATGGCAAATATTTAAAAATCTGCTCCAATAAAATTTCACAGTTCTTTCCACGTAATGCAGAGAGTGGCACAATCTCTGCAAAGTCATAAAGTTTTCGATAGGCCTCAATCACCCCGAATACCGCATCATGCTCTACCGTATCAATCTTATTGATAACAAGAATTACCGGCGTCTTTGTCTTTTTCAACTGGTCTATAATATGACGATCACCACCACCGATATAATCCGATGGTTCTACCAGCCACAGAATCACATCCACATCCTGCATCGTATGTTCCGCCACACTTACCATATATTCACCCAGTTTATTCGAAGCCTGATGAATGCCAGGCGTATCTAAAAAAACAATCTGTCCCACATCCGGATCTGTATAAACCGTCTGAATGCGATTGCGCGTCGTCTGTGGTTTATTGGACGTTATGGCGATTTTCTGTCCAATCAAATGATTCATGAGTGTCGATTTTCCTACATTTGGTCGTCCAATAATCGTCACAAAACCTGATTTAAAATTATCCTGCATAGAGTTCTCCTTTGTTTACTCATATAAATTATATAACACATCAAACATATCTTTTGATGCTTCCAATGTATCCTCATTTCCAACAACACAGAAATAATCCTGATCCATAACAGACTGTACCAGCGGTGCAAGTGCACGAATATCCTCTACACTGGCATTTAACACTTCATCACGATACTTCTGTAATTCTTCAAATGTTGTTCCCCGCATATAACAAGCCAATGCTCTCATTCCACGCTGCGCCGGTGTCAGTGGTGTATCCATCTCGCTGATTGTACCGATAATATATTTTGTCATATCACGCTCATCCGCATCAAATGCACGGATGTAATCTGCTGTATGTGCAAAAACATCATTTGTTTTTTCCAGATTTGGATCACGGTAAGATGAAAAATACGTATCTCCATTTAATCCGAAGACGCCACGGCAACCATAAGCGCCACCCTTCACACGAATATTAATCCAGAAATAATCATAGCTCAGTGCTACTTTTAGGATATTCAATGCTCCATGGAACGCATACCCATCTTTCATAAAGTTTCCTGCACGGCAAACATACTGTACCTGCGATGCATCCTTAAATCCTTCTTTTTTGCGGATCAACTTAATCTCTTTCTTTGGTGCCTCCTGTGTTGTTTCAAATAAATCTTTTGCTATACCCGGCAAATATTTTTCTACCTGTGCATAAGCAGTATCATCCCCTGTTGTGCTGACAAGCAAATGTGATGAGGTAAATACCTGATGAGCCAGCTGTTCACACTTCTTACGGATTTCTTCCTTTTTCTCATCATAATGCTCATCCAGATCTTTGACAAACTGATAATATGCAATACCGCTGATGCTATCTGTAATCAGTGCCGGCACGGAAAAACATGCCATTGCACGACCTGCTGCCAGCACATTTCCTGTATTGCTCATGCGCATTTCCAGGCGGGATCTTTGTGACGCAATCAGCTCACGCATACGTGCCTCATCTGAAAAATCAGAATGCAGCATCATCTCTTTCATAAGTTGAATTGCCTTCTCTGCTTCTCCATACAAAAATTTTGCACGAACTTCACACGTAAAACGTCCATCATGCTTTGGTGAAGAATACGTAGTAAGCCCGACATTGATGCCACCGGTATAAATATTTATGGCATTTGCCAAATCTGCATAGCTGTAATTTTTCGTATCTACCAGTCCTAACATGCGGCTCATAAGAGACAGATACTGCCAGTCCTCCTGTGCCACATGCTCCACATCAAACACAAGGTTCAGATAATGGATACCATTGCTAAACACATTGTGATGTAAAACTTTGATGCCATCTACTTCTTTTTCAACCAGATCAATCGGGCGCGCTTCTTTTTTCAAATCACTTCTTTTTAACATCGGAAGACATTCTAAAGCTTCCTTAGAAGACGGCTCCTGCTGGTGCTCTTTTAATGCCTTTGTCTGCGCAATCAAAGCATCCATTTCTGCCTCAGACATACTCGCTTTATATTCTGCAAGCTCTGCTTTTAACTGTTCTTCTGCTTCTGTTACCAGACCCTTTTTCGGCTCTACCATCAGAACAGATGCATGCGTGTTGGCAAGCAGATATGTCTCGATTAACTTTTCAAAATAATCCGTGTCTACTTTTTCACGAAGTCCATCTAAAACATCAATGCCATGCATGTGTACAAACGGCTGGTTTTCATCATAAAGCCAGCTATCCATGCATTGCAGACCAAAAATAAGTCCCTTTGGAAAACTGCCAAAGTCAGCTTCTCTAAACTGGAACTGTGATGCATTGATTCCGGCAAGAAGTGCCTTTTTATCAATGCCCTCTGCCACCTGATGAAGCAACACTTCCTGAACTGTATCTACGAATGCCTGCTTATCCTCCGGATTGGCTCCACGCGCCATGACAGAAAACATCGGCTGCAGCATACCGGTATCGAACGATCCCATGATGTCTTTTCCGATACCTTTTTCAAGCAATGTGGTACGCACAGGTGCACCCGGCGAACTGAAAAGCGCATATTCTAGCACACTAAATGCCTGGTATAACTCCTGATCAAGCGCATCGCTAATGACAAAAGTGTACGCTAAATAGGTTGCATCTTTTTCGTCTTCTGCAGATGAAATTGGATAGGTCTTATCTACAACGTGCGGACGCGCAAACGGCTCCTGTTTTTTAATCTCAGAATCCATCTCAATTTTGTCATATTTTGACAGATATTCCCGATCCAGATAATCGAGTCTTTCATCCATATCCATATTTCCATACAAATAGATGTAAGAATTGCATGGATGATAGTACTTTTTATGAAATGCCAAAAACTCCTCATAGGTCAGTTCCGGAATCACTTTCGGATCTCCACCGGACTCTACACTATACGTATTATCGGGGAACAAAGAACTTAAAATTTCACGATATACCACGTCGTCCGGAGAAGAAAATGCACCTTTCATCTCATTGTAAACAACACCGTTGATGGTCAGATCGTCATCGCGGCTCTCCAATTCATAATGCCAGCCTTCCTGCATAAAAATCTCTGGATCTTTGTAAATATTCGGATGAAATACGGCATCCATATACACATCCATCAGATTCTTGAAATCCTGATCGTTACAACTTGCCACCGGGTAAACTGTTTTGTCCGGATACGTCATAGCATTTAAAAAGGTGTTCATTGACCCCTTTACCAATTCCACAAATGGATCCTTTAGTGGATACTTATCCGATCCACAAAGCACCGTATGTTCTATAATATGTGGCACACCGGTAGAATCCATAGGCGGTGTACGAAATGCGATATAAAAGACTTTGTTATCATCATCATTTTCAATCAGACTGATATGTGCCCCACTTTTTTTATGACGGAGTACATAACCTTTTGATCCAAGATCCCCCAAATTTTCTTCTTTTACGAGTTCATACGCATTATGCATATTTATTTTCCTCCCATACTCTATTACTATCTATTTTGCTTTTATTGCTTGATATTGACATCCACCTGTTGGAATGGAATAGAAATACCTTCCGCATCAAAGCGAATCTTTATATCTTCTAACAGCTGCCAACGCACCGGCCAATACTGATCGGTCGGCACCCAAAAACGCAATCCCAGATCAACAGAACTTGCGCCTAATTCCTTCACAAAAACGTTCACATCTTCCGGCAGACGTCTGTCTTCTGCTTCCACAAGCTCCAATAAGATACCTTTTGCCTTCTTAATATCTGCGTCATAGCCAATCGGAACCACCAGATCCATTTGTCGTCTGTCGCTCTTTGTTGCATTTGTCAAACTGTTATTGGCAAGTGTTCCATTTGGAACCACAATAATCTTATTATCAATTGTGCGCAATTTTGTATAAAATACACTGATTTCAATGACCGTTCCTTCATTTTTGTGCGTGTCTTCAATGATATAATCACCCACACGGAAAGGATGCAGCACCAAAATCAAAAGACCGCCTGCGAAGTTTGAAAGGCTTCCCTGCAATGCCAGACCTGCTGTCACACCCAAAGATGCCACTGCTGCAGCAAGAGATGATGCCGTAAAGCCAAACAAACTAAGAATAATGGCAAACACAATAATCCATAAAAAATATTTCAGCACCTGATCTGCAAACTGGCATACGCCTTCCTCTGCATTTCTTCGATGCAGTGATTTGCCAAACATCCGGCGTACAATCGTAATGATTCTTCCACCAATATAAGCCACCAGAAGTGCTAAGACAACACTCCAGAAGAAACCAAGTACAGAAGGCAGCACCGATTGTAACCAGCTTTTCAATACACCTTCATCCAAATTTTTAATCAGCGTATCAGATAATACCTGTGACATTAAAATCATATTTTTTCCCTATACTTTCTTCGCTTATTTTATTTCCATGATACCAAAAAACATTTACTCTGCCATGTTACAACAGTCTGGATAAAACCACAAGGGAGAGCAACAAAATTGTCGCTCTCCTGCTTCGTTTTCTTATTCTGTTTGCATAAAATAGAACTTTATTTTACCACACGTACGCGAATGACATCTTCAATCGCATTTAACTTTTCTACAACCTCCGGTGTTACCGGTGCATCAATATCCAAAAGTGCGTAAGCAAAATCACCTCTTGTTTTGTTTGTCATATCGGAAACATTGATATTTGCATCACCAAGAATCGTCGTATACTGTGCAATTACGCCCTGACGATTGTAATGTAAAAGTGCAATACGCCCTGCTGTCTGACAAATGCCCATCTGACAATCCGGATAATTCACAGAATGTGTAATATTACCATTTTCCATATAATCCGAAATTTCCTGTACTGCCATAACAGCACAGTTATCCTCTGCTTCCGCCGTCGATGCACCAAGGTGCGGAATGACGATTACACCATCCTGCCCAGCTGTCGTAGGATTTGGAAAATCCGATACATATTTGCGGATTTTTCCTGCTGCAATACCATCAAGCACTGCCTGTTCATCTACCAGAAGATCTCTGGCAAAATTTAAGATTACCACATCCTTTTTCATCATCTGAATGGCGCTCTTATTGATCATTTTTCTTGTTGCATCCATCAGAGGCACATGAATCGTAATAAAATCACATTCTCTGTAAATATCTTCTACTGCATCAATATGTTTTACAGAACGGCTCAGATTCCATGCCGCCTGCACAGAGATATAAGGATCATAGCCATAAACTTCCATTCCCAGATGTGTTGCGGCATTCGCCACTTTTACACCAATGGCACCTAAGCCAATCACTCCGAGCTTCTTTCCAGCAAGCTCAGTTCCTGCGTATGCTTTTTTCTGTTTTTCTGCCATTTTTGCAATATCAGCTTCGTCGCTTACGGATTTTACCCATTCAATGCCACCGACGATATCGCGGGATGCTAACAGCATACCTGCAAAGACAAGTTCCTTTACGCCATTGGCATTTGCCCCTGGTGTGTTAAAAACAACAATACCTTCTTTTGCGCAACGCTCCAATGGAATATTGTTCACACCCGCACCGGCTCTTGCAATAGCTTCCAGACGATTTGAAAATGTCATCTCATGCATTGCTGCACTTCTGACTAAAATTGCTTCTGCTTCCTCTGGTGTATCCACTTTTTTATAATCAGTAGTAAACTGATCCAAGCCCACCTCTGCAATGGGATTTAAGCAATGATATGAAAACATAGGTAATTCCTCCTTTATGATTTATGCATTTTCTTCTTCAAACTTTTTCATAAATGCTACCAGTGCCTCGACGCCTTCTTTTGGCATCGCATTATAAATCGATGCACGCATGCCGCCAACACTGCGGTGTCCTTTTAAGTTCTCAAGACCTGCTGCTTTTGCTTCTGCCACAAATTTTGCATCTAAATCAGCATTTCCCGTGACAAATGGCACGTTCATAAGGGATCTGTCTTCCTTGCGTACGGTTCCCTTGAAAAGCTTGCTTTCATCTAAGAAATCATAAAGAATCTTTGCCTTTTCTTCGTTGCGTTCTTTCATCACAGAAAGCCCACCCATTTTCTTTAACCATTTAAATACTTTTCCGCAAATATAAATACCATAACATGGCGGTGTATTATACAAAGAATCTGCATCTGCCTGTGTCTTGTACTTTAACATGGTCGGTGTTCCCGGAAGAACATCATCGCTAATCAGATCTTCACGGATAATTACAATCACAACACCCGCCGGGCCAATATTCTTCTGCACGCCACCATAAATCACACCATACTTGCTGACATCTACCGGTTCTGACAAAAAGCAGGATGACACATCTGCCACCAGCGTATGTCCTTTTGTATTTGGCAATGTCTTATATTTTGTACCATAAATGGTGTTATTCTCACAGATGTACACATAATCCAAATCTTCAGGAATCGCAAGATCCGAGCAATCCGGTATATACGAGAATGTTTCATCTGCCGATGATGCCAATTCGATCACTTCTCCATACATCTTTGCTTCCGCAAAAGCTTTTTTTGCCCATTGTCCGGTTACAATATAACCAGCTTTGCGGTTTTTCATCAGATTCATTGGAATTGCTGCAAACTGCTGCGATGCTCCGCCTTGTAGAAACAGCACCTTGTAGTTATCCGGAATTTGCATCAAATCGCGCAAATCAGCTTCCGCTTCTTTTATAATCTGATCAAAGACTTTCGAGCGATGCGACATTTCCATCACGGACATACCACATCCTCTGTAATCCATCATCTCGTCTGCTGCTTCACGCAATACTTCTTCTGGAAGTACTGCAGGTCCTGCTGAAAAATTGTACACTCTGCTCATCTTACATTCCTTTCTTTTCTATATCTTTGTTATCAAAACAATCACTAATCGGTGCTCCCGGTGCCACCATTGGCCACACTTTGTCATCACAGTTAATAACACAATCAATTACCACCGGTGTTTTCATGGTAAGTGCTTTTGCAAATATCTCTGCAAATTCTTCCTTACTGGTTGCACGATAGCCCGTAGCTCCCATTGCCTCTGCCAATTTTACGAAATCCACACCATCGTTTAATACCGTGGATGAATATCTTTTTTCATAAAACAGTGTCTGCCACTGGCGAACCATACCAAGCACATGGTTGTTAATCACAACCTCAATGAGTGGTAACTGTTCCCGAACAGCTGTAGCCACTTCATTCATATTCATACGAAAACATCCATCGCCTGCCACATTGATGACTTGCTTCTCTGGGTTTCCAATCTGTGCTCCAATCGCTGCTCCAAGTCCATAGCCCATCGTACCAAGCCCACCAGATGTAAGAAGTGTATGTGGCTTTGCATATTTAAAATATTGTGCTGTCCACATCTGATGCTGTCCAACCTCTGTTACCATGATGGCATCTCCTTTTGTCTGGCGATAAATCTCTTCCACCACAAAAGGACCTGAGAGACCATCCGTACAATACGTTGCCGGATATTTTTCTTTTAAGGACAGTATATGTGCCATCCATTCTTTATGATTTTGTTTTTTTAACATCGGATTGATACGACGTAAGATTTCTTTGATATCACCAATCACTTCCGCAGTAACGACTACGTTTTTATTGATTTCTGCCGGATCTACATCAAATTGCAGTACCTTTGCATCTTTGGCAAATGTTTTTGGATTTCCAAGAACACGATCGCTAAAACGCGATCCCACCGTAATCAAAAGATCACATTCACTGACGCCAAGATTGGCTGTCTTCGTTCCATGCATACCAAGCATCCCGGTATAGGCTTCCTTGGTTCCATCGTATGCACCTTTTCCCATCAACGTATCGCACACTGGCGCGTCTACCAGAGAAACAAACGTTTCTAACTCTTCCGCCGCATCACTGATCACTGCGCCGCCACCCACAAATATGTATGGTTTCTCTGCTGCTTCAATCAGTGCAACCGCTCTTTTTAATGCTTCTTCTGTAATATTTTTTACCACGCGCTCTACCGGCTTTGCTTCCTGATAAGTATATTCACATTTGGCTGCTGTCACATCCTTTGGAATATCCACCAAAACCGGACCCGGTCTGCCTGTTTTTGCAATCCGAAATGCACGACGCATCGTGTCCGCTAATCTGGTTACATCTTTTACAATAAAGTTGTGTTTGGTAATCGGCATCGTAATTCCAGCGATATCCACCTCCTGAAAACTGTCTTTTCCAAGAAGCGGTACATTTACATTACAAGTGATTGCCACCATAGGCACAGAGTCCATCTGTGCTGTCGCAATACCGGTTACCAGGTTCGTTGCTCCCGGTCCACTGGTTGCAAGACAGACACCAACTTTTCCTGTACTTCTGGCATATCCATCTGCTGCATGACTCGCCCCTTGCTCATGGGAAGTCAGCACGTGGTGTATTTCATCGCTGTGTTTGTATAATTCATCGTAAACATTTAATATGGCACCGCCCGGATATCCAAAGACTGTATCCACATTCTGCTCTTTCAGGCACTCGATAACAATTTGTGCTCCTGTCAGTTCCATGATATTTCCTCTTTTCTTTCGACTTATTCTGGCTGTTTTAAAATGGCTCCCATGTTACCGGAAGTAACCTGTGCAGCATAGCGTCTCAAATAGCCTTCCTTGATTCTTGGTTCTCTTGGCTGCCAAGCTTCTCTTCTCTTGGCAAGTTCTTCATCAGAGACATCCATATGAATCGTCATATTTGGAATATCAATGGAAATGATATCGCCCTCTTCTACCAGTGCGATTGGACCACCTACGGCTGCCTCTGGAGAAATATGTCCAATCGAAGCACCACGGGATGCACCGGAAAATCTTCCATCTGTAATCAAAGCAACGGTAGATCCCAGTCCCATACCGGCAATTGCAGATGTTGGGTTTAACATTTCACGCATACCAGGACCTCCCTTTGGCCCTTCGTAACGAATGACAACGACATCGCCATCTACAATTTTGCCACCTTTAATCGCAGCAATGGCATCTTCTTCGCAATCAAATACTCTTGCCGGGCCAGAATGTACAAGCATTTCTTCAACCACAGCCGAGCGTTTTACAACACCACCATCTGGCGCAATATTTCCTTTTAACACAGCAAGACCACCCGTCTTAGAATACGGATTGTCTGTTGGGCGAATGACCTCTGGATTTTTGTTTACCGCATTTTGGATATTTTCTCCCACTGTCTTACCGGTAACCGTCATACAATCGGTATTGAGAAGTCCAATATCTGCAAGTTCTTTCATCACAGCATAAACACCGCCGGCCTCATTCAAATCTTCCATATAAGTAGGACCTGCTGGCGCAAGGTGGCAAAGATTTGGTGTTTTTTCACTAATCGGATTTGCATAAGAGATATCAAAATCAAAGCCAACTTCATGCGCAATGGCAGGCAAATGCAACATAGAATTTGTAGAGCAGCCAAGTGCCATATCTACGGTAAGTGCATTGATGATTGCTTCTTTTGTCATAATATCTCTTGGACGAATATCTTTACGATACATCTCCATAACAGCCATACCTGCATGTTTTGCCAGTTTAATTCTCTCAGAATAAACTGCCGGAATGGTTCCATTTCCACCAAGTCCCATACCAAGTGCCTCTGTCAGACAGTTCATCGAATTGGCCGTGTACATACCTGAGCAAGATCCACAGGTCGGGCAAACCTTTTCTTCATATTCTCTGACATCCTCTTCTGTCATAGTACCAGCTTCATAAGCACCAACTGCTTCGAACATAGAAGAAAGAGAACGTTTCTGTCCTTTCACATGTCCGGCAAGCATTGGACCACCTGATACAAATACCGTTGGCACATTAACACGCGCTGCTGCCATCAAAAGACCAGGCACATTTTTGTCGCAGTTTGGCACCATAACAAGTGCATCAAACTGATGGGCAAGCGCCATACACTCTGTAGAATCTGCAATCAGATCTCTTGTAACCAAAGAATATTTCATGCCGGAATGTCCCATGGCAATACCATCACAAACAGCGATTGCCGGGAACACGACCGGAACACCACCGGCTTCTGCTACACCAAGCTTAACGGCATTTACTATTTTATCAAGATTCATATGGCCTGGTACGATTTCATTATAAGAACTAACGATACCAACCATTGGTTTTTTCATTTCTTCTTCTGTGAAGCCTAATGCATTGAAAAGGCTTCGATGTGGTGCCTGCTGCATGCCACTTTTCACATTGTCACTTCTCATCTTTTTATTTCTCCTTTACTTCTGTCTGACGCCGTATGATAAGGTGCGATGGTTTGATTTCTGACACGTTCTCACTCTGTAAAAAACGTAGCCTCACTAAATTCGCTAACGCTCATTAAGTGACGACGTTTTTTAAAGGTCAGAAATCAAACCATCGCACCTTATCATACGGCTGCATATACTAAAAAATGATGTCTCTCCCTTTATCTACTACCTACTCCTTGATATAATGGCAGATCAGATTGCCCATCTCAGCGGTTCCGACCTGGGTAATGCCTTCCATGGATTCGCCTTCGCGTGGCATAATATCGATTGTACGATAACCATCACGAAGAACAGATTTGACCGCCTGCTCAATGGCATCTGCTTCCTGGTCCAGATCAAAACTATAACGAAGCATCATAGCTGCACTAAGAATCGTTGCAATCGGATTTGCAATACCTTTTCCTGCAATATCCGGTGCAGAACCACCACTTGGTTCATAAAGACCAAACTTGGTTTCATTTAAGCTTGCAGAAGAAAGCATTCCAATCGACCCTGTGACCATACTAGCCTCATCTGACAAGATATCACCAAACATGTTTTCCGTCAAAATGACATCAAACTGCTTCGGATCTTTTACAAGCTGCATCGCACAATTATCTACAAGCATGTGTTCGTATGTCACTTCCGGATAATCCTTTGCCACGTCTTCTACTACTTTACGCCACAAGCGAGAAGTATCTAAAACATTCGCTTTGTCTACACTTGTCACTTTCTTACGACGCTTCATCGCAATATCAAAACCTCGTTTTGCAATGCGACGAATTTCGTTTTCATTATAGGTGAGGGAGTCATGTGCTGTCAAAACACCATCTATTTCTTCCGTACCTCTTTCACCAAAATAAAGTCCACCCGTCAATTCACGCATAATCATCATATCGAATCCGTCTCCGATAATATCTTCGCGCAATGGACATGCTGCTTTTAACTCTTCATATAAATATGCCGGTCTTAAATTTGCAAATAAATGTAATGACTTGCGCAATTTCAAAAGACCTGCTTCCGGTCTAAGTTCCGGTTCCAGCTTATACCATGGGGATGTTGCTGTATTTCCACCAATCGAGCCCATTAAAACAGCATCCGATGCTTTTGCTGCTTCGATTGCCTCATCTGTCAATGGCACTCCCGTTGCGTCGATGGAACAGCCTCCCATTAAAATATCTTCATAATGAAATGTATGGTTGTAAACTTCACAGATACGATCCAATACCTTCTTTGCCTCCGAAACAATTTCCGGTCCAATTCCGTCACCACGAATGACGCCTATTCTGTATTCCATATTTTTTCCCTTTCCTTGCTGTCAGCGCATCTTTTCCTTTAACAACTTTACACTTTACTATAATAAAGTATTTGTATTTGCATTTCAATAAAAAATTTTTGCATGCCAAAAGGGACGCTCCTTATGGCAAAAGGAACGTCCCTGCGGCACTGCGGCATACGACCTACGCGGTCTAAGCTTCCCCTTCCGGGAAAATAATTTTATTTACGAAGAAGAAAACAACCATGGAAACCCCTCCGTTTAAGACGGTGGTTCCAATATTGTACAACCAATCCGGTACAAAAAGTGCTGCCACTGCAACCCAAATGCAGTTAATCGAATTGACAATACATGTAACAATGCAAAAGGCGATCAGATACCATAATCCCTGATACCAGATATTTCCCTTGCTACGAAACACAAAGCTTCTTTGAATCGGGAAATTGATACATTCTCCCACAATCATAGCTACCATATAAGCGCAGAAATATGGCAGGCCACCATGTGCTGCATCATACCCTATGATATTCCACTTAAATGTTTCCCCAAACAATGTGATGTCAATTCCGGGAAATCCAAAATCCACCTTTGGAAGTCCTGCAAATGCCAAAGGCAAAAACAGTAACATTAAATATTTAAATACCGTGATTAAGTTGCTAACAATGACAAACAATCCGCCTTCTCGAATCCACTTTGAAGCGCCCGGATGTTTTTCGGCAAATCCTGCCCATGCGTTTTTTAATGCGTTCATAGTCCTCTCCTTTTATCCCTTAAATATTGCTGCAATAAAATGTCCCAGGCCAATAAAACCACGTCCATTGACAATCTCTACCAGTCCATCTATCATGCCTTCATTCATAGCGCCGCCCGTCATCTTAGAAAGCCCACGGAATGGCATATTATAGATAAATAAAATATTCAGATTTGGCTTGCCTTTTTTCTCGCTTGCTTTTTTTATGCTACGCAAGATAAAACAAATAAAGCGTGCCAGATAACTTTTTGCATAATACATCTGGCAGATTGCATCATTTTTATCTAACTTACCAGAAGTATCCCATTTTGTCGGTGGCAGCTCGCGACCATACAAATATCTATATTCTTCATCTGAAACAGCCTTTACGTTTCCTGATGCGTAAGATGGCAATTTTTCCATATCATATGGAAGTTCTGCTCCCGATGATTCCCTTTGTATCTGTCCCTGCAAACGGATATCTGTGGCATTTGCACCAACATAGATCTGATATTTTCCGCCTTCCACTTCCCATGTATTTGTTTTCACATTAAAATAACGGAATGTTTTATCATCAAATGCAATGGTCACCCGCTTACTTTCGTCTTTTTTCAAAAAGACTTTTACAAATCCTTTTAATTCTTTTTTCGGACCAAACAGTGCACTTCGATCATGACCGACATACATTTGTGCGATTTCAGCGCCATCACAATCGCCTATATTTGTAATGGTAAATGTCACACCATCTGCATCCACCGACAAATCGTGATAGGTAAATGTTGTATAACTCAAACCATAACCAAATGGGAAACGCACCTTTTTTTCAACAGTATCAAAATAACGATAGCCCATATATAGCGCTTCACGATATTCACTGCTTCTTTCTATCGCCGGATAATACGATGTACTTGCCACATCTTCCAAGGTATATGCATATGTTTCATTTAATTTTCCACTCGGACAAACCGCACCTGTCAAAACGTCTAACATTGCAGATGCTCCAGCCTGACCTCCTAAGTAACCATGCACAATTGCTGCGACCTGATCTGCCCATGGCATTTCCACAGAGGAGCCTGCAGACATAACAACTACAACATTTTTATTTACCGATGCCACTTTTTCGATCAAAGCAACCTGCGCCTGTGGCATACGCATATGGGTACGATCCAAGCCTTCCGATTCACTAATTTCATCCAATCCTACGCAGAGCAGCACAATATCTGCTTTCTTCGCTAATTCGACTGCTTCCATTATCAGCTTCTCGTCCGCCTTTTTATTTCTCACATAACCTCTCGCATAATCAAGGTATGAAACCGGATAGGAAGCCATCAAATCCAGCATATTTTCTGCTTCTTTCGTAGGATTTACCAAAGAAGATCCTGCGCCCTGATAACGTGGTGTTTTGGCAAAATCGCCAATGACTGCTACTGTTTTTTCTGGCGAAAGTGGAAGCATATGATGTTCATTTTTCAAAAGAACAATACTCTGTGCAGCTGCTTTTCTGGCAAAATCATGATGTTTTTTCACATCAAATCCTTTTCCCTCATGCGCCACTGTTGCTGCATGTGTATCAAATATCACACGAAGTAACTCATCTACACGCTGATCCAAAATTGCCTCATCCAGACGACCTTCCTCAACAGCCCGCATCAACTGTTTTGCGCCCATTTTCCCTGTAGAACGCATTTCCAGATGCGAGCCCTGGCGCACCCCTTCCACATGATCATTGCTTCCGCCCCAGTCTGATACAACCATGCCTTCATATTTCCACTCATCGTACAAAATATCACCCAGCAAATGTTCACTCTCATTTGCATATGTACCATTGATCTGGTTATAAGCGGTCATAATGCCTTTTGCTTTACCTTCTTTGACTGCAATTTCAAATCCCGTTGTGTACAATTCACGGAATGTCCGCTCGTCCACAACAGAATCCATTGCCATACGACGTTCTTCCTGCGAATTTGCCGCAAAATGCTTTGGACAAGCGGCCACGCCCTTACTTTGAATACCGCGAATATATGCTGCAGCCATTTTTCCTGCCAAATATGGATCTTCTGCAAAATATTCGAAATTACGTCCACAAAGCGGGCTGCGTTTCATGTTTAGACCCGGTCCTAAGACCATATTTACGCCGAGAGCTGCCGCTTCTTCGCCAAGACATTCGCCTAACTGTTCTCCCAGTTTTTCATCCCAACTGTTTGCCATCGTAGCTGCGGTAGGAAAGCAGGTTGCAGGCAATGAAGCATTTAATCCCAAATGATCTCCCGCGCCTGCCTGTTTGCGAAGACCATGCGGTCCATCCGACAAAAACATAGCAGGAATGCCATATTCTTTATAATCCTTTGTACGCCAGGTGTCCTGCCCTGACATCATAGATGCCTTTTGTTCCAAAGTCATTTTGGAAATAATTTCCTGATAATGCAACATATCCTTTTTCCTCTCGTTATCGTTGTTGATGGTATCATAACACGTTTTTTTCCATAAAATATCTTTATGGCACAATCTGTACCTTTTGCGTCATAAACGGTAATTCGCCAAGAAATCCTCCCCTTTTTTCCTATTTTATCTTACGCTATTTCCGCCCACATTTTTTGTGATTATGTTCTCATATTTGTAATTTTCTTGGGATATAGCTGTAGCCGCAGGGACGCTCCTCGTGGCAAAAGGAACGTCCCTGCGGCATAAACCTACTGTTCGAACGACATCTGACTTGGATGTGATTCATCCAAATAAGCCGTTCTCTCTGCACCATATTGGGCAAAGAAATCTTCTTTTTCTGTCATAATACCACCTGGTAATTCAATCGGATATTCGTCGATGCTATCTGTATCATACGACAAATTGTATCCTCCAACATCAGAATAACTATTGTAAACAATACGTGTTGCCTCTGACAACTTACATGCCGTTGCCCCGTCAGAAGAATCACCCTTTTCATATGTACCATATGTCGTCACAGAAGTATGGGCAAGAAGCATATTATACGCATATGTTGCTTCTGTCATTACCATCTCATACGTGCCATCTTCCTTCAGAGTCAACTGATATTCATCATAATCGGTTCCACCATAGGAATTTTCCTTATCTTCACCAAAAATGTATACACTACCCTTTGCCGCACCAGCATCAGATGCAACGGAATTTCCTGCATTGCCGGAACCCTTTGTTCCTCCAATTAACTTTGTTCCAAAGCCGCCCACAAGAAGCCCAAGCAAAACAGCAACAATTACTAATACAACAACTTTATTCTTTTTCACAATATCATCTCCTTCTTCTTCCTGCTTTGGCAAAGTTTTTGCATATTTTGCCCAACGAATACTTGTCAGAATAATGAAAAGGCCACAAATACCAAAGACAACGATATCTAACATCAACAGCCCTATTTCCCATGGTGCTTTTTGGTTTGCTACCGTTCCATCTTCTGCAACGGCATCCATCGCATTTGACGTACCGACCGCATAAATAACATTTTGAGCTGCGCGAGCCACATGATTCATGACTGTTGCATTTGTTGTCCAATCCGTCACCGTTCCATCTTCTTCTGCATAAGAATCAAGCGCCCAGAAACTCTTGTTTGTGTTGAGCCATAAGTCTGTTCCTGCTGCGAGTCCGGAAATAATATCCTGATAGAACATTGCCGATACAGATGCCTGATCTGTAATGACCATGCCTTCAAATCCCCATTCCCCGCGCAAAACATTTGTCATAAGGCCCTTATGTGCACCAACCCAGCGTGCACCAATACGATTCATTCCCGCCATAGCTGCATTTGTTTTTCCTATGGTTACGGTATATTCAAATCCTTTTAAATAAAGCTCACGGATAGACTGCTCGTTTGCAAACATCGCGCCGCCATAGCGGTTTGTCTCCTGGTCATTTAATGCAAAGTGCTTCATATAGGTAATGACACCTTTTTCTCTAGCCCCTTTCACTTCATTTCCAGCCAGTTGTCCGGACAGATAACCATCTTCTGAAAAATATTCAAAGTTACGTCCGCTATATGGAGAACGATGAATATCTACACCTGGAGCATACCAGCCGGCAACCCCTGTGTTGATGGAATCTTCACCAAGACTAAGTCCCATTTCATACATCAAATCTTTATTCCATGTGCATGCCATGACTGCTTCCACCGGATATGCCATTGCACTCTGTCCGCCGACAAGTGTAGCAGAGATACCTGATGTTCCGTCTTTATCCGTTGTTGCCGGAAGTCCAATCGCATCCGCCTGAATGGTTGCATATCCACCCTGTCGTACCAGCTGCATTACCTTTTCCGCAGACAGCTCGCTGACTAATTCTGACCATATAGGATCACCATATGCCACATCTTTTGCATCCGCTACCTTCTGTTCTCCATCCTTGGAAAATTCCGGCATTTTGCTTCCATCATTTACAACAGCATCACTTCGATCCCATGCAAGGTCTGCAAGCAGCTCATCACTTGCTATCATGCTGCCATCTGCATAAGTTGCAGGGAAAGTTCCTGTCCAGTCATTTCTAGTCAAGTATGTAAATGTATCATCATAGTAACGAAGGTCTACATCATCAAACTGATTTGTCACTTCCTTACCCGTTTCTGTCGCTTTTGCATAACTTGTCGTATCCAATGCATCTACGCTTGTTTTGTATGTCATTTTTGCATTACCATCGGCATCCATACCGTTTTGTGTTGTATAGCCTTTGGCTGCTAAAATATTATTGACTGCTTCATGCGCATCACTTGCCGCTGTAAAGAAGTAGTCTCCCGCATCAACCACATAAGTCTTCGCATTTGCAGCATCATACGTCTTCATAACTTCCTTATCTACGGTAACGGTAACCGTTTGCTCTTTTCCCGGCTCTATTGTATCTGTCTTGGTAAAGCCAACCAATTCCACAGCAGATTTCTCAATGCCATTTTCCTTATCATACGCAGTATAAGGTGATTGCATGTACACTTCTACTACATCTTTTCCTGCAACATCACCGGTATTTTTTACAGTAACACTGACTTCGTAGGTATTATCCTTTTCTGCAACAGAATAGTCTGACCACGCAAAATCCGTATAGGAAAGGCCGTAACCAAATGGGAACTGTACTGTCTTTGTATAATCATAGTCTCCTGCATTTCCTGTTCCCATAACTGCATCTTCATAACGTGTCTCATAATAACGATAGCCAACATAGATGCCCTCTGCATACGCAATATATTTGGTACCATTTGTCACATTGCTGTTTGTAATGGTGAAATCTCCGATATTCTGTGCAGACGGCGCGCTTAGAGAATCATACGCATATGTATCTGCCAGATGACCTGAGAAATTCGTTTTTCCTGCTAACGCTTCGGCTACTGCTTTGATACCTTCCTGTCCAACACCACCAACCCAGACGCAGGCTTTCACATTTTTATATGCTTCCTCATTTAAAAATCCAAGTTCCATCGCATTGTTGGCGTTGATTAAAACAACAACATTATCAAAATTTTCGCATGCCATGGTAAGCATATCCCGTTCGTTCTGATCCAGTTCCAAATAAGTGTATCCGCTGGCAAGCGGTTCGGTTGGAATGTCTGCACTTTCTCCGCCGCTGCGTCCGATACAAACAACAGCC